>Ga0115000_10000047_pt1 | contig 96810 bp, 80 predicted proteins | sample ArcticOcean_MG_C_6_FD_89690 | JGI IMG/M metagenome (GOLD analysis project Ga0115000, IMG submission 89690) | Marine microbial communities from western Arctic Ocean - ArcticOcean_MG_CB8_128 | ecosystem: Environmental > Aquatic > Marine > Oceanic | place: Arctic Ocean: Canada Basin | collected... | reverse complement strand
GCTAAAGTTGAAAAAGCTCTAAACGATAGGCCAAGGAAAAGGCATGGATATCAATCACCTCAAGAAAAACATCAACAATTAACCAACGAAGAGAAAGTTGCATTAGTTAGTTGAATCCAAGATCTACAGAAATCATATAATGTGGAAAGCAAATAAAGTGACCACCTAAAAAATGATCATCAAAATTAGCAGGGCTGTTATTAAGTAAAGTCAGCGATTTCTACAAAAAAACTGTTTTAAGGCTGGATTTATCCATAGCTGGGGTTAGGTTTTAAGTATCACCACGCAGATTTACTTATTTGCGCTGCCGTCATCTTCCATCAACTTTGCATAGATACCCATCCACTTTATGAAAAAACTAATCACCCTACTTTGCCTATTTTCCGTTATTGAGATTCATTCTCAGGAGTTGGCGGGTGAGCCCGATGTTGCCAAAGAGATGATCAGGCAGTGGATTCAAACTGAAAAACAGTTAAGTAATGAGCAGGAAACCTGGAAGCAGGAAAAAGCGCATATTGCTGAGTTATTAGTGCTTTACGAGAAGGAGCTTAAATTACTTAACCAAGAGCTTGCTGCCGTTCAGTCCGTGGAACTAGACGATGAAAAAAAGCAGCAGCTTGAGAAGCAGATTCTGCAGGAAGATGAGAAACGAAAACAACTACGCACCTTTCTTCTTCGTCATAAACCGAGAATGACCGCACTGATGAAAAAGTTTCCGCAGCCGCTACAAGATCAGATTTCAGAAACAGTAGATGACCTTAATTCTCCGGGGATAGACAGCTCTGCTAGAGATTTGCTGATGCCGATGCTGAGTATCGTTGAAGCTGGGAACAGCTTTAACGCAGGAGTATTCCGCGCTAGCCAGAAGGTCGTTATTGGTGTGGATGAATGGCAAGCGGAAGTGATGTATTTAGGTCTTAGTAGAGCGTATTTCTGGGTAGGAAATAAAGCAGGTATCGGGACTCCCTCATCTAAAGGCGGGGGTTGGCAGTGGAAACGCGATGATACTCAGTTGAAAGAAATTAAGAAAGCAATGTCTGTGTTCGATAAAGCCACCCAGCCTGAACTGATCAAACTCTCACTAAAAGTGAACTAATATGAGAGTGAAACGATTTATAAATGCATTAGTGATTTGCCTCTGCGCTGCGATCAGTCCGATGCTAAATGCTCAGGCTACAACTGATTTAGATGGTATTAAGAAAGACCTCAACGCGAGTACTAAAAAACTCACAAAACACCGTGAATCCGTAACCGCTGATAAGGTAGAACTCTCAAGAAAACTTACCTCTATGCAAGCAGAACTCACTCAGAAACGCCGCAAAGTTAGACTCGCGGCGATGAGTAATGCGGATCGGAAAATCGTACTCGGCAAACTAGCAGGCACGGCATCCGCGAAGAGCCGCGAAGTGGAATATTTAGGAAGTCAGTTAGGTGCATTCCAAACTAAGACCGAGTCGGCTATGTATAAAGGGGAGAAAATTGCCCAAGAGAATCAACCTAATGACAATTCTCTAACTGGTCGGATGAAAGCACTAGAAGCGGGGGTGGATCGTCTGGAAATGATGATTGGTGGAGCAGTCGTAGATGCAGAAGTGGCAGATGAGGATGGTAAGATTCTGCAGGGGAAAATAGCTAGTTTTGGACCTTCCGCATGGTTTTCAAATACAGCGGGTGATGTCACCGGCGCAGTTATTATCGATAAAGCCTCACGAAATGCTAGACTGATCAATACCGAATCTAGTCATTCAGAAATTGCTAAACTTATCGCAGGCGAGGAAGTTATCCTCGATGTGGACTTAACCGGTGGTAAGGCCAGGGCGCTAGCATCTATAAGTAATACACCACTTGCTCTCTTCAGTAAAGGTGGCTCATGGATCTGGCCGATCATTCTTATCGCTCTCATATCACTCGTCTGCGCAATACTGAAGTTTTTCCAACTTGCCAAGGTTAAGAACCCTAAAGGTGGCTGGCTTTCAGCTCTGTTGGAGCAAATCCGTGAAGGCGATGTCAGTGCGGCCCAGGCTACCTGTGACGAGTTAAAACACCCGATAGGAGCAGTGATGAAAAACGCACTCACAGGCTTTCATAAAGGTGCTGATGTAGTGGAAGAGATTGTCTATGAGCAGATGATCGATGTGCAGTCTCGGCTCCAACAGTGGCTGCCATTTATTGCCGTCACCGCAGCCATCGCACCGCTGTTAGGATTGCTCGGAACCGTGTCTGGTATGATCAGCACATTCAGCGCTTTATCAGTCGTCGGCACAGGAGATCCTAAATTACTCTCTGGTGGGATTTCAGAAGCACTCGTCACTACCTTGTTCGGTCTAGTGGTCGCCATCCCCGCTCTGATCCTCCACTCATTACTCTCTCGTAGATCGCAAGGCATCATCCAGACCACGGAAAAAATAGGACTCACCGTAGTGAACTGTATCCGTAAAAAATAAATGATTTCATTCTCTAACATCTTCTCAGAAATAAAGCTAGTCTTCCTGCAAGGTGGACCTGTTCTTTGGGTGATGGTAGCTTTGTCAGTCATTCTCTACGGACTGATCATTTCCACTTGGATGGGGCTTTACCAAGTCAAGCAAGAGATCCACGGGCTGGATGAAACTAAGTTTAATAGCCAGGATGAGAAGTCTATTGAATGTGATGTCGCCATTTTTAAATTGGATCATTTTGCTTGGGTGCAACGTCGTTTGCCTATGATCGCCGTGCTCGTGGCATCAGCTCCACTCGCAGGGCTACTTGGCACGGTGTTTGGTATGTTTGTTACTTTTAATGGTCTTGCTAGCCAGGCAGCCGCCAGACCGATCGATAGTATTTCATTGGGGATATCATCAGCCATGATCACCACCCAGGCGGGTCTTTTTATGGCTATTCCCGGAGCGATCTTATTAGCCATTTTACGCAGTCAAGTCAGTGGGGTAGAAGGTAGTCTTGAACAGAAAATGTATCATCATATGGTTACGATGAAAGGGGTCCGATTATGAGAAGAATGAGACATTTTTCATCTAGTAATGAGAACGAAGCGAGTATCGATATGTCACCACTCATCGATGTCGTCTTCATCTTGTTGATCTTCTTCATCGTCACCACTGTCTTTAATAATGAGGCAGGAGTCGATGTCGCTAAACCTCCAAAAATGGCGAGCAGCAAATCACTTGATAGTAACGCCATCATCATGGCCGTTACCAACAACGGGCAAGTTTATTACGCTGGGAGAAATATCGGCATCAACGGAGTGGCGGGAGCAGTCGCTATCGCTCAGGCTGGAGGGGATCCATTGCCACTAATCATCCAAGGCGACTACGGCGCCGAGCATGGCATCATCACCAAAGTCATCGGAGCCGCCACCGAGGCTGGGGTTAAATCAGTAGCTATTAGCACCAAAAAATAATGTTTATTAAATCGATCATCACCGGCTCAGTCATCACTGCGATCCTCGTCTCAGTGCTGGCAGCTACGCGTCTGATGAACACTGACATCGATACTCCCGATCTGCTACTCTACGAGGTAGAGCAGATAACGATGACTCCACCGGCAGAGCCGCCGATAGAGGAAGAAGAGCCGCAAATGGAAGAGGAAGAGTTTTTAGAAAGCTTACCACAAGCCCCGATCCCAGCACTAGATCTGCTATCAGAAGTTAGTATCGACTCCACACCGTTACCGCTTACTACAGCGACGTTTGATCCGCGATTATCCGTGAGTCCATTTGAGATAGACAGAGAACCGGCAGATCTTCCAATGGCAAAGGCACCTAGCAGACCGAAACCTGTAGTAAAACCGTCATCTACTCCCAAGACTAGCTACAAACCACCCAGACCATTGCAAGAGAAACTAAAGTCTTATTACTCGCCCAGCAATCTAGACAGTAAGCCACGTGAACTCCGCAAAGGGAGCTTCACATGGCCGAGTAGTGCGCGTGGCACTAGCGGTTCAGTCAAGCTGCTGTTAGAAATAAGCATCTCGGGCAGAGTGACCGTGGTGAGTGTATTATCCTCAACTGATCCCGGACTCGTCACCTCTGCCAAGCGCGTAGCTTCTAACAGCCGATTCACTGCACCTACCTATCGTGGTAAGCCAGTGAAAACGAAATTCTCCATAGAATATCACCTCAAGAAACCAAGAAGATAATGTCTAAAATAATCATAGGTTTTTTTCTGATGAGTCTACTCGGTAGCAAGGCTGCTGATCCATTACCGTTATCTAAAGACTACTGGAAAAGTGATGCTTTCAGAAAGGCGTTCAACGGGAGTTACCGGATCAATGCCCGCATCGAACCCTTCGTAGATACCAAGGAGCGTGAGTTACTAGTAGCTGTGCAAGCGATGATGGCAAAAGGCGAAAGAAAGGCAGCACTCGCCAAGCTGACAGCTAGCACTCTCTCTAACAGCTCAGCTGCAGTGATGTTCAATATTGGTAATATCGCCTTTGAACTGGGTGATTTGGAGCTAGCAATGACTCATTATTCATCCGCAATAAAGATCTTCCCCACTTTCCTCAGAGCGCAACAAAACCTCGCGTTCGTCCACGCACGAGAGGGGGACTATGATGAAGCATTCCCGCATCTGCTAGAAGTCATCAAATTAGGCTCGCAAGATGGATCCGTGATGGGCCTGTTAGGGTATTGTTACCAGCAAAAAGGAAACTTCACCTCAGCTCTGCAAGCATTTAAGAATGCCCAACTCACCGAGCCAGATAACCTCGAATGGAAAATAGGGGAGGCGTATTGCTATGACGCACTGGGAGATAATGGTAAAGCTCTGAATCTCTATCAATTCATCGTGAAGCAGAAGCCTGACGAAGAGCAATACATGTTCCTCTTGATCAATCTTTATCAGAGAATGGGCGCGCCAGAAGAAGCCATCGTGAATCTAGAGCTCCTCCGCAGAAAAGGCAGCTTGGACATTCCTAACAAAATACTACTCGGTGCGTTGCACCTTAACGAGGGTAGTAGCGTCATTGGTGCTGAGGTTATCCGTGAAGTAATGAAGTCCGATCGGCTAACTGATGGCAATATTGCAATGAATGCTGTAGGGTTTGCAATTGGGAATAATAAGCTAGATCTGGCCGCAGAATTCCACCGTCTGATCAAGCCTGATTTGGTGAAAAAACTTACCTTCAGTAACCGTTACAAACGTCAGCAAGCTCAGATTATGATCTTGCAAAATAAAGACTTAGAAACAGCAGTAGAACTATTGACTGGGCTGATAGAGAATGATCCGCTAGATGCAGACTCACTCTATCTTCTAGCCCAGTATGAAGCATCTCATGAATTAGAAAATGAGGCCCTGCTACATTACCAACAAGCTCACGTTGGAAATGGTAAAATGAAGAATGCATCGCTGTTAGAAAGAGGAAAGCTATTAGTGAAATTAAAACGCTACCAAGAAGCTCTCAAGGATCTTACCGCATACTACAAAAGTGCCGAAGGCATCCAATTGGAACAGCTACGGAGCTACATTTCTGCGGTGAAAAATCTGCAGAAATCTAGTCAGTAAATCTCACAGACCACTCTGCTTTTTCAGAACTGCGCGGACATCGCCGATGAAGACCTGGGTTCTAAGCTCAACCATGATCCTGTCCACGTCATCGCTGATCCAGAGGGTGGCCTTTTTGAGTTTCTTGTAGATTTTAAGATGCATCGTGGCTTTGTCTATCTTCTGAAGTTTGATATCGAGTTTAATGCACGCTCTGCCATTATGACTCTCTCTCCCTAGGACGGTGATTTCTGAGAACATTGCGGAGTTAAATGGATGCAGACAGAGGTGGATTATATCCCCATCATTAAGCGGCTGTCTGCGGATATATTGGATAGCAGAGATCGGGTCATGCGAATTCGGATACTTGAAAAAATGGTCGCGGTTCTTAGTGGTTTTCTTGATGAGATGATTCTTGGTTGATGTGTGCGCCACGCCATCGGGCTTAAAGGTATTAGTCGTCTTCACTTTATCACGTTTGTCTTTCTCATCTGCCACAAAGATGAGCGGCTTATGGGTCGATGTCTTCGTGAATGATGTCATACTAAAATGGTAGGGGAATACCGTGTAAGCTAGATACTGAGACCGACCATATACTTGGCTAATATCGAGCCCTTTATAACGCTTATCCTTTTTGTTGAAATCAAAAGTGATAGTCCCCGCCTTAACGGTGCCTTTCCAGCTAAGCTCGTATTCCAACTTAGTAGGTTTCATTTTAGGATGCGGTCCAATCTTAAATGGCTTCACCTTTTCCATCCACGAAGTGTCTGCATTGGCTATGGATCCTAAAATCACGAATGAGGTGATTGTTGCAGTTACAAAATTGAGTGATCTCTTTATCATAGGTGTTAGTTTCATGTTAGCTAATCTGACCTCGCGTGAGCATGGATTATTAAAACATTCTCATAATGAGAGTGGAAATGAAGCAAAAAATGATATATATCCTGGTGTAATTCACTCACTAATCTTCTTCCTCAGCGCAGGATAAGCTATTATTATTTAGTCTCTTGTTTCTTGCCCACTATCGTTTTCCGATGATCTGACTCTCTCTGTGGAGTGTGTCTACCCTCGATTACTGGAAGTGGATTGAGCATAGTGGAGCAAGTACTGAGAGATAGAATAAGGACTGTTTAAAATAGAATCAGTGAAACAGCGCGTGATTTTGATTTGTATGGCATGTGATATGTGACGACACGACTCATTCACTTATTCATGAAAACATGAGATAATGGATCATTTATATTGTGTCCATAACTGTAAGCTGTCTCGTGATTAGCCCTAGATCTTGCAATTAAGAGTAAGCTCTAAATAATATGCTCAACAACGGAATCCACTAGTAGGCTTCCCGCAGATGTCAGGATGAGTTGTCCAGCGGAAATAGTAGCTAGCCCTTCCGAGACGAGGATCTGCACTTTGACCATTTCCTTCTCCGTGAAAATAGAAACTGGCAAGCCCTCAGTCGTTCGCAGCATCAGGGCGATACGCTCGATACGAAAGTCCTCATCGCTCAGGTTCTCAATCTCGGTTTGCGCGTGTCCCACTGAGCCGATCTGGCGGATGTATGCAGCCGTGTCGGGCACGTTTTTCCAACGGTTTTCATTGATAGTGGAAACAGCAGATGGCCCTAGACCGAGATATTCAGCGCCCTGCCAGTAGGATTTGTTATGCGTTGATTTAGCACCACTTTTCGCGTAATTCGATGTTTCATAATGATCGAACCCTGCTTCGGTGAGCATCTCGTGGCCTAGGTGGAAGAACTTAGCATTGGTGTAGGGGTCATCGATGTATTCGCCCGTGGTGTATTTTTTGATAAACTCGGTGTCCTCTTCGTAGGTGAGGTTATAGGCAGAAATATGGTCCGGTCCGAGTGCGATAGCAGACTCCAGAGTATCGCACCAGCTATCTAGCGACTGACCAGGAATGGAAAACATCAGGTCAATGTTGACCTCTGATATTCCAGCTTCGCGCAAAATAGGAACCGTCTTCTGAGCATCTTCACGGCTGTGCTCGCGACCCAAAGTCTTCAGCACCGCGTCATCAAATGACTGGATACCAAGTGAAATACGACTGATCCCGAGCTCTGCGAAATACTGCGCTTTCTTTAGATCAAAGGTGGCTGGGTTGGCTTCAAAAGTGAATTCTTTGAGCTCTGAAAGATCAAAATGCGTATTGAGCTGAGTGTGCAATTCCGCGAGCAGAGTGCGTGAAAGCATAGAGGGAGTGCCACCACCCATATAGAGGGTATTGATTTTTCTTGATGGAAACTTTGTAGCATAAAATTCTGCCTCAGCACCGATGGCGCTGATGAATGCCCGCATGTCCGTATTGCCAGGGGTATGCTTATAAAATGAACAATAGGGGCAAATCCGGTGGCAAAAAGGGATGTGGAGATAGAGTTGCATGAAATGTCGATTTGTAGTTGAAAACCATGGCCTCTCTGGCATAACAGATCTTATGCAGCAGAAGGTTGACCTAGGCAACGCCGTTTTAAAGGGCGTTTCAAGATCATTTTACCTCACTATCAGGCTATTACCAAGACTGATGAGGGAGCCTGTGTCTGTAGGTTATTTATTAGCAAGGGCTAGTGACACTATTGCCGATACTGAGGCAGTGCCCGCTGAGCTGAGAAAAGAATGTCTTTCTATCTTTCATGAGGCTCTTAACGATGAGGATATACGTGAAAGACTTTGCTCACTGCTCGAAGAAAAATTTATCGACCACCAAGAAAACCAGCGTGAAAAGCTGCTGCTTACGCGTATAGCAGATGTCTTCGGCTGGTATGATACGGTCACGGAACAAGACTGGATCGCCATCTCAAACGTCATGGAACCGATCCTCCAAGGCCAACTATGGGATGTGGATTTCTTCGCGATCCAGAAGAAAAAACAGATTGAGTCTGCTGAAGACCTAGAAAATTATTGCTATCAGGTGGCCGGCTCAGTTGGTGTGTTCTGGGGAGTAGTGGGGAGGAATGCTAACCACAGATATTCAGAATATGATGAAGAACAGCTCGAGGAAAATGGCATTAAATACGGCAAAGGCCTACAGCTGGTCAACATCCTGCGCGACCTTCCTGCTGACCTAGAAAATAGTAGGTGTTATCTTCCTGGCGTTGACCCTAAGGACACAAAAGCAGTGATGAAGGCTTCTAGAAAATGGAGGGGAAAGGCGCGGCGGTATCTGGAGCAAGGTCTCAATTACAGCAGCGCACTCAGACAGAAACGGACTAAGATTGCGACTGCTCTACCTGCTATCATTGGGCTGAAGACTCTTGACCTTTTAGATGAGGCCACTTGGGAGCAGTGGAAAAAGGGGATTAAAATCCCACGAAAAGAAATCTACAAATCCCTTTTGCAAGCAGCCTTTCATTAGGTATAGTTGACTAACAAATTAATATTAATCATGGACACAACAGTATCAAAAGAAGCACCTCAGCAACTCCCCGATTCCTCGGGCCATTTTGGAAACTATGGCGGTATGTTTGTGCCGGAAACACTCATGGCACCACTGCAAGAACTAGCAGTCGAATATGAGAAGACTAAACGAGACAAAGCATTCCAAGCCGAGCTCGACGACTTACTGACAAACTATTGCGGCAGACCGACCCCGCTGTATCTCGCGGCGAGATGGACTGAGAAGCTCGGTGGGGCTAAAATTTATCTCAAACGCGAGGACCTGCTGCACACTGGCGCGCACAAGATTAACAATGCCATCGGGCAGATCTTGCTCGCCAAGCGTATTGGTAAAAAGCGCATCATAGCAGAGACTGGCGCTGGTCAGCACGGAGTCGCCACAGCGACAGTCTGTGCCAGATTCGGTATGGAATGCATTGTTTACATGGGTGCCGTGGATATAGAAAGACAGGCACCAAACGTTGCACGAATGAAGCTGTTAGGCGCAACAGTTGTCCCCGTCACATCTGGACAAGCCACACTCAAAGATGCCGTCAACGAAGCCATGCGCGACTGGGTAGCAAGCGTAGATCACACTCATTATATTTTAGGTTCAGCCCTTGGATCACATCCATTTCCGATGATGGTTAGAGATTTCCATAGGGTGATAGGGCTCGAAGCCAGAGAACAGATTCTAGAGAAAGAAGGCAGACTGCCGGACCTACTTGTCGCCTGTGTAGGCGGTGGTTCAAATGCCATCGGTCTATTCCATCCCTTTATTGATGATGAGGATGTCAAGCTCATGGGAGTAGAAGCAGGAGGCGATGGTATCTTTCCAGAGCGCCACGCAGCTAGATTCCAAGGCGGCAAACTCGGTGTCCTCCAGGGAACGAAGACCTGGTTGCTTGCGAATGATGACGGCCAGATAGAGCTCACCCACTCAGTCAGTGCTGGACTAGACTACGCCGCGGTAGGTCCTGAGCATGCATACTTGAAAGAGATAGGTCGCGCCGACTACAGCTACGCCACAGACGACGAAGCGCTCGCTGCCTTCCAAGATCTATCAGCAACCGAAGGTATCATCCCTGCACTAGAAAGCGCACACGCCCTCGCATACGTTAATAAAGTAGCCGGAGACATGCCAAAAGACTCCATCATCATCATTAATCTCTCAGGAAGAGGCGATAAGGACATGGGCCAAGCGTTGAAATTGCTAGGTTTGGAGTAGCTGATAGCGAGGGGGAAAGAAGCTGGGGAGCAATTCTCCAAATAATAGTAACTTAGCAGAGAGCACTGGCTTCATCTCAATCGAGGAAATTAAACTTGGAGATACTAGTATTGCTTTGAACCTAACGCCGGCGATACGAACCTGAATTTTGGTCCGACTCGAAACCTGTTCAAAGGGCTTGATTTCTAAGGGCGGGTGAATGAGCCGTAACTGTAATTAGCTAATGGTTTGGCTTATTTTCCTTTGAGGAACGATTGGTATTTCTTCTGTTCTGGGTCGTTTTGCTTGATCATCCAGTCGGTCATTTCCTTACGGAATTGGAGTAGTTGCTTGCGGTATTCTGGGCTTTTGGCCAGATTGTTTAGTCCATCGGGGTCTTTGCCAAAGTCGTAGAGTTCCTCGGGGATGCGTGTCAGGAAGAGTTTCACGCGTGCCTGGATCGCGGCATTGGAGGCGCCGGCGGCCTGCATGGCTTTGTATGTGCGGCCATTCATCGATTCATTTTTAAAGGGTGTTTCCTGATTTGCCCAGGCATTATAAATGTAGCCAAACTGAGTCGTCTGCACAGTGCGCATTTCATACTGTCTCTTGGCAGCTGTTTGGTGGAACTGAGTGTAGACGCGGTCACGGGCAGGTTGCTGTTTGCCTTGGCAGATCGACAAGAATGATCGGCCGTCCATGCCGGCGGGTTGTTTTAAGCCTGCAACCTCTAGGATGGTGGGTGTGATGTCTATTCCAGAGACCATCTGAGTTTGCTCGACGCTGCCGGCCTTAATATTTGCTGGCCAGCGAACGAGAAATGGGGTCCGTGTGCTGTGCAAGTAGCAGTTAGTTTTGGCGAAGGGAAACGCCATGCCGTTATCGGAGAGAAAGATAACCAGAGTGTTGTTTGCGACACCGGTTTCGTCGAGTATGTTGAGTAGGGCCCCGACGGTATCGTCGCAGCGTCTAACGGAAGAAAAGTATTCGGCAATTTCCAATCTGACATCTGGGATATCTGGAAGGAAACCGGGGATCACGACCTCCTCAGGTTTAAATACCTTCGATGGCTTGAGGGCAGCGGATTTCTTAGGTCCTTTCTTGGTATACCATTTTTTCGGGTCGTTGCCGTAAAACGGGCGATGGGGGTCGTGGGAGTTGGCCATCAGGAAAAAGGGTTTCCCTGACTTGGCTGCTTGCTCAACAAATGTTTTAGCCCGCGCTGCATAGATGGTTGCATTCCTTCCGGCTCCGAGCTGGAACTGGTCAAAATTCATATCCCACTTAAACTTGATCGGTGTGGAATGCCCTGATTTACCGAGGATACCGACCGTGTATCCGCCCTTGCGGAGAAGAGCCGGCAGGATAGGGATATTAGGTTTACTGAGCTGATGGAAGCCCTCGCCGCCACTGTGCATCGGGTAACGTCCAGTCATCCATACTGACCTGCTTGGCTGGCAAACAGCAATCGTGACATGACTATGGTCGAAACGTATCCCGGCGTTAGCTAGGCGGTCAATGTTAGGGGTCGAGTCCTTGGTCTTACATCCATAGACGCCCACCGACGAGCAGTTCAAATCGTCGGCGGTGATAAGCAGTATATTGGGAGATGCTGCTATGGCCGTGGTACCTAGGATTCCGGTTAAAATAATGCCGCGTAGTAATGTCAGGTTGATCATGAGTTGTAACTGCTGGGGTGATCAAGAATCGGCGGGGACTTGATAAAGTAAGCGCAGTCGCTGTAGTTCTTTTTTCAGGCGCTTTACCTCTACTGCGTATTCAGGATTACTGTATTCGCTTTTCATCTCGGCGGGATCCTTCTGAAGATCATAGAACTCCCATTCCTCTCCGTTCTCGACGTCCTTGCCGTAGAAGCGAATTAGTTTGAATCGTGTCTCCGAGACTCCTTCGTGACGTTTGACGGCGTGCCAGAATCCGGGGTATTCGTAATAATGATAGTAGATTGACTTTCGCCAGTCGGCAGGGGTTTCTCCCTTCATTAGCGGGATGATGTTTTCTCCCTGCATTTCCTCAGGGGCATCGACGCCGGCCATGGCGAGGAAGGTTTCTGCGAAGTCGATATTCTGAACCATATCGGTGTTGACCGAACCTGCTTTGATGGTGCCTGGCCAGCGGGCTAAGAGGGGAGTCCGGAATGACTCCTCATACATGAAACGTTTATCAAACCATCCGTGTTCACCCATGTAAAAGCCTTGGTCTGAGCAATACATAACGATCGTGTTTTTCTCTAGTCCGGATTCCTTGAGGTAATCGAGAACTTTTCCAACGCTCTCATCGACCGCCCAGATACAGCGGAGGTAATCTTTCAGGTAAAGCTGGTATTTCCAACGGACGAGGTCCTTGCCGGTAGGTTTGTTTTTTTGGTAGTAGGCATTCCGTTTTGCATATTGAAGGTTTTTACTGCCCTTTTTATTGACCTTGAGGTCATTGAGCAAATGCATGGTTTTATCGATGGTCATGTCCTGCGTGTGGGCAGGGGTTGCTCGGCCTTGGTAGTCGTCGAAGAGGTTCGGTGGCTCCGGGATGGTGATATCTTCATACTTACTCATGTGACGTTTCGCAGGTGTCCAATTCCGGTGAGGTGCCTTGTGATGCATCATTAGCATAAACGGCTTATCTTTATTGCGCTGTTCCTTGAGCCATGTGAGGGTTTTATCGGTGATGACGTCAGTCACATATCCGGTGTGTTTGGTTTTGCCTTTTTCTGAAATGAAGTCGGGATTGTTATACTTACCTTGGCCAGGTAGCACATCCCAGTAATCGAACCCCTGCATTTTTCCGTTGAGATGGATTTTCCCGATCATCGCAGTTTCATAACCCTTTGTTTGCAGGATTTTGGCAAAGTTCATTTGGTCGTGATCAAATTTGTCATGGTTAGTGCGCTTGCCATTAATATGGCTGTGTTTTCCAGTGAGCAGGACAGCTCGACTCGGGGCACAGATCGAGTTGGTAACATAACAGCGGTCAAAGCGCATTCCTTCCTTGGCAATACGGTCGATATTGGGAGTGGGGTTGAGTTCCTTATATCGGCCACCATAGGCACCGATGGTTTGAAACGAGTGATCGTCTGAAAAGATCCATAAGATATTTGGCTTACTGCTGGCGGCGCTGGCTAGTTGGCAGCTAAGCGCTAGACTGAGGGCTAGGAATCCACGGGTAACAAAGGAATATAGGTTGGTTTTCATAAAATAAGTTTGGGTTTAGCCTGATAGTAATGGACTGGATACCATGTTTATAGCTTCGAAGTGCTAGGTGAAGCTAGGGTGAAGAAGATGATGTTCTTTATATTATTTCTCGCTTTGTCTTCAAGGAATATTCTCTGAGTTCTAAAAAAAATACACATTAAACCCTATGAAATCCACCTTTGCTTGCTAAAATGGAGTTAATTTAGCTAATCTAATCTATGGTTAACTCTAAGAGAGCTTACACAATTTTACTTTGCACTTTTGCCTGTATCACAGGTTTCTTCATCTATGCGCAGTCAGCTGAAAACACAGAAATTGGGAGTGACGTATCTGAAAATCCGCGACGAATTGAAGTTTTATTCCTAGGTAGTCCTAATAGCTCTCACCAACCACTAGAACGATTCCGAACTATCCGCCGCGCTCACGGGATCAAAGGGATCAATTATACCTATGCGAATCAGCCGACAGCTTTGACGAAGGAAAACCTAGCCAAATATGATGCACTGTTAGTCTATGGAAACCATGACGTCATCTCTAAAGCTCAAGAAGAAGCACTGTTAGATTACTCTAGTAATGGCGGAGCCTGCGTATTTCTTCATTCAGCTTGTGGTTGCTTTAGAAACTCTGATCCATACATCAAACTTCTAGGAGCTCAGTTTAAATCACATGGAAGAGGAGTCTTTCGTACTAAAATAGTCAATCCAGAACATCCAGTGATGAAAGGATTTCCTGGCTTCGAGTGTTGGGACGAATCCTACGTGCATCAGAAACATAATCAAGATCGGATCGTACTTCAGAAGCGTGAAGAAGAGCCATGGACTTGGGTGCGCACCAATGGCAAAGGTAGAATATTTTATACCGCAAGTGGGCATGATGATCGCTGCTGGGGACTGCCTGAATATCAAGACCTCGTTTATCGTGGACTTATGTGGACACTGAATGAAAAGGCAGATCTGGTCAACAAGCTCAAGCTTCCTAAACTCGAATACTACACTTCGGAGGTCAACATTATCCCAGGTAAAGGCTGGGGGACTCCACTAGACCGCAAAGTCCCACACACACAATTTCAAAAAGCACTTTCTGTAGCAGACTCTATGAAGCTAGCACAGGTTCCCGCTGGAATGGAACTACAGCTATTCGCCTCTGAGCCTATGGTCGTTAATCCAATCGCCATTGGCTGGGATGACAAAGGCAGATTGTGGGTAGTGGAAGCCTATGACTATCCTAATAGTTTCGTCATGAATACTCCGGGACTCGATAAAATAAAAATTCTCGAAGACACAGACAAGGATGGCAAAGCGGACAAGGTTTCTGTCTTCGCCGAAGGACTCAGTATCGCCACTACTGTGTTGCCTATCGACGGCGGTTGCATCACTACCAACAATGGTGAAATGATCTTCCTTGAAGATACGGATGGCGATGGCAAGTCAGATAAACGTAATGTGATTTTTGGAGGGATTAGTCTTAGTGATACTCATGCAACAGTGTCAAATGTTCGTCTAGGATTCGATGGCTGGATCTATGGGACCGTAGGTTACTCAGGAATTAAAACTAAAGTAGCGGGAAAAGAGCATAACCTAAAAAAAGGAGTATTTCGTTTCAAAAAAGATGGTTCAGACTTTGAGATCATACAATCTACGACTAATAACACGTGGGGTCTTGGGTTTAATGAACAAGGCAGGATCTTAGGCTCTACGGCGAACAATAACGCATCCTTCTTTGTCGGTATGCCGTTGCGTCACTACCAAGATGCGGGAGCCAAGCCTCAGGTGACTCCACGTGCGGATGAAGAGAATCTCATTTTTCCAACCACCTTTGACTACTTCCAAGTAGATCAAAAGGAACGGTTCACCGCTGCTGCAGGTCACGCTATCTACACTGCCAGACTCTTCGATAAAGAGTGGTGGAACCGCCGCGCTCTTATCTGTGCACCCACTGGGAAACTTGTTGCGGCACCTATCGTCCAACGGAATGGTGCTGGATTTAAAACCACCAATACAGAGCAGAATATCTATGCATCGGCTGATGCTTGGTCCGCGCCTGTAGCCGCAGAGGTCGGTCCAGATGGAGCTATCTACATTGCAGATTGGTATAATTCCATCGTCCAGCATAACGTCTATGGCCCTGACCAGAAGCGCGGGAAAGGTAACGCTTATATTAGCAAGCATCGCGATCGCAAACACGGACGCATCTATAGAATCATGCCGAAGAACGCCACTGTGAAGCCATTTCCTAAACTAGAGACAGCCAAGCAACAACTAGAAGCTCTCAGCAATGACAACCTATTCTGGAGACTCCAAGCTCAGCATCTTTTGGTCAAAGGTGGCAAAGAAAATGTTGCGGGACTCACGCTCATCGCAGCGAGTAAAGCAAAAGCCTCCTACGCAATCGCTGAAATCCATGCTCATTACGCACTCGCACAACTTGGTGTTAATGTGTCTAATCTCTTTCACACTGCTCCTGACGCTAGTATCATTAGCACTAGCAAGCCTACACTAGAGAACGCCAAAAGGTGGCTTGCAGGAATGGAAACTTATAGTGCGGATCAGCAACTAGCAACATTACTAGTGACTTGTGAAGTCCCTCGGAGCACGGAAATCCTAAAGATCCTCAATGACAAAAAAGCGGCAATCAAAGATAGCTTGAAGAAAGACACATATCTCAGTCACGTGATGGAGATAGCCATGCTTAATCATGGTAAGAAGCCAGAACCTGCCGTGGCACCTAAGAGAAAGAGACTCTCAGCAAGTGCCTTAAATGGGAAAAAAAATTATCGAGAGACTTGTGTTGCCTGTCACCAGCCCGAGGGCGAAGGTACACCAAGAGTCTTCCCACCACTATCGGGCTCAGAATGGCTCACCAGAAACCCTAAGCACGCCATCATGGTCGTGGCTAAAGGTCTCACAGGACCAGTCACCGTATCCCGCAAAAAATACAACGGTGTTATGCCCGCTCATAACACTCTAACAGACCAAGAAGTCATGGATGTTGTTAATTATGTGCGCAATGCATTTGAAGTGCAGTTAGGCGACATCAAGATCGACCTTGTGAAGCAGGTAAGAGAAAAATACAAAGACCGTAAGCTGCCGTTTACAGAGAAAGAAATAGAAGCTGAAAAATAGTTAACGCCAGAGACTACTAGGATTGGCCTAAATCACCCCTGTAATCTGATGGGGTAAGTATGAAGAACTTCTTAAAGGTGCTGGTGAATGTATTGACGTTGTTATAGCCACATTCCATACCGATCACTTCCACCTTGTCATCGGTGCAGATAAGTAGCTCTGCAGCACGTTGCATTCTTAGCCAGCTCAGTTGCTTCATCGGGCTTCTTCCGTAAGTTTGAGTTGTCAGTCTTCTGAGATGTTCACCACTTAGAGAAGCTTTTTGTGCCATCTCATCTAACGACCATGAAGTTTTAAGTTTTTGTCCTACTTCATCCCAGAGCTTCCACAGCCGGTCATCAACTAACCACGGCTCGCAGAAATCAGTAATACTTAACTGAATCAACTGAAGCCATTGCCAAATGTATTTAGTTCGGTTTTCGGAATGTACTTCAGCAAGAAATCCATCCATCATGAGCGAAAATGAGCTTGTCGAAAAACTTGAAATCACAGGTTCTTTACAACGAATGAATGGAATTTGCCCTTCTTCCTGATGGTATCTAACATAATGAAATTTCCAGGGCTCGTCTGTGTAGGCTCTCAGAGCATTTAAACGATTAGGTGGCAGAACCACGGCCTGATTTTCTCTGCAGATAATCCATTCGCCATTCACTAGCACTTTCCCAGAACCTGATATGGTAGAGAGGAAGAAGGCAGCATCTTGCTCGTGTCTGATGACTGAGTAAGGTTTGCTGGCGATGATTTCTCCAAGATGATGGATTTGGAATTGTGCGAGAACGCCGGAGGTCTGACGTTCCATCAGCCAGTCTCTCTCATCTTGTATGCCTGAATGTGCAATGCGTGTGAGAGTCTGGTCTCCAAAGACATGTTTGTATTCCTGCTTTTCTATTTCATTATTCATTCTCTTGATATTCTACTATCCATTAAAATCCAAATTACACAATTATTTATCGTTAGCTGATCAATGTGTATTTTTCGTGCGTTTATGTGTGTTAGCGTTTGGCGTTCTGGCTGGCGTAGAATGATTAAATAGTTACTTTCCTAACAATATGCCAAATCCATGGACAGGAAAGGGGAATCCCTACACAAGACAAGAGGTCATCGATCGACTTCACGAGACACTTAAGAATAACGAATCCATTATCGCCGCTGGAGCTGGCACTGGAATTAGTGCGAAGTTCATTGAAAAAGGCGGCGCGGATCTGATCATCGTCTATAACTCAGGTAGATTTAGAATGGCTGGTCATGGCTCCACTGCCGGACTGATGGCCTATGGTGATGCCAATGCTGTAGCGATGGAAATCGGTGAATACGAGGTGCTTCCAATCGTTGAATAAATCCCCGTCATCGCGGGTGTTCATGCTACTGACCCACGCAGAAGGATGTGGCACTGGCTTGGCAGGATCAAAGAGATGGGATTCTCAGGAGTGAATAATTTCCCGACTCACACGCTCGTAGATGGACACTTCGGTCAAGTCCTCGAAGAGACGGGGATGAGCGTGAAGAAAGAGTATGAAATGATCGCGCTAGCGCGTAAAATGGATTTATTTACTACCGTCTATGTCACCACCCCAGAGCAAGCAGTAGAGATGGCAAAGGCTGGTGCAGATTCAATCATCGCTCACTGCGGAACCACTGTGGGTGGTTCTATCGGGGTGACTGGTGCCGTCATCACCATGGACGACTCAGTGAAGCAGATTCAGTCTATTATTGAAGCGGCGAGCACGGTGCGAAAAGATATTATTTTTCTATCCCACGGTGGACCTATCAACACTCCTGAAGATGCTAAATACATCAATCAAAATACAGATTGCGTTGGCTTTGTCGGAGCCTCAAGTCTTGAGCGCATGGGAGTAGAAGAGTCGTTGACCAAGCTCACGAGGGAATTTAAAAAGATACCACTAAAATAACACAATCATGTTCATCAAAGCAGAAGACATCCAGATAGAAGGTGACGACAAATGTCAGAACGAATTCATCTCATCGCTTGGTGAACATAAGGTTCCCGCTAAGGATGTCATTCTAGTGCGTGCTACTTTCGCTGTCGGGGAAGGGCATCACTTCCACTACCACGATGACAGGGAAGAGTTTCTCTATATTTTGCAAGGAGAGGTGGAGCAATGGATCGGTGAAGAAAAGAAAATCTGCCATGCAGGAGATGTGATTTACGTCCCTCCCGGCGTAGTGCACGCTTCCTTTAATGTCGGCTCAGACGAGGTAAGACTGCTGGCTATTTTCGGCAATAAATCATCTGCGGCAGAACTAGCCGTGGATGTGTCTGAGGAAGAACCTTGGAAGAGTATTCGATGAATCAGGATTTTCTAGTTAGCACCGCAGCATAAGCTCCATCTGTCTGGTGCTCGAAGGGGTAGATCTGTTGTTCCTCTGTTAATTCGAACTCTGGGTGGTTGATTAGGAATTGTTTGATTAATTCTTTATTCTCTACGGCATCGATCGAGCAGGTCGAGTAGACGATCCTACCGCCTACTTTTACGCAGGGGAGAGCGTTGCTGAGGATCTTGAGTTGGAGTTCGCGGAGCTGAGTAAAACTTTCTGGTGTCATTCTCCAACGGGCATCTATACGCTTGCGTAGCACGCCGGTATTGGAGCAGGGGACGTCTAACAGGATGCCATCGAATTGGTTATGCCATTTTTCTGGGGCTGGCTCGGTCCAGTCGAAGACTTCTGTCTCGGCGATTTTGACGTTGAGGTTTTCGAGGTTTTCTAACAGGCGGGGGATTCGCTTTGGATTAGAGTCGGTACAGAGTAGCTTGCCTTTATTCGACATAGCTGCGGCGATTTGTGTGGATTTTCCGCCGGGAGCAGCACAGGCATCGAGGATGGTCTCACCCTCCTTTGGATCTAACAGATTAACTGCGTGCTGAGTCGCGGGGTCTTGGATGTAGATGTAGCCTTGGTCCATCCATTCGTGTTTAGGTAGTTTCAATGAGCGATAAAACTCTGGATGATCTTCTAGCTGATCGACATTCGGTGAGTTACTGACTATTTCTTGCGCCTCTGGGACGAGCGAATTAATCCTAAAGGTGAGCGTGGTGGGGGTTTGGTTCCATTCTAACAGGTCTCTTAGTTGCTCGGGCGTAAAGGATTCTTCCCAGCGCTGGCATAGCCATTTGGGGTGGGAGAACTGGACTTGTAGTGGTAGGTCTTTGATTTGGCCTAACAGTTCTTCTTTCTCGCGAAGGGTTCGTCTTAAAACAGCATTCACAAGACCTCTGAGCCCTTTGCGTGTGCCTTCTACAGTTTCATTAACAGCGGCGTGGTCAGCGACGCCCATGAAAAGGATCTGGAAAATACCAATACGCAGAACATTTCTCAGCTCCATATCAATTTTCCCCTCACGGAGCTGTGCGATGAAATGATCTAACAGACTCTGGTTGCGGATCACTCCGATGACTAGCGCGTTTAGCAGATTTCTATCCTCAGGTGATAACTCTTCCTCACGTTTCCATCTGTTAATGAGGCTGTCAGCATAGTGCCTGCCATCTTGCCAGTATTCTAGGATGTCTGCTGCGTGAGTTCTGATGTTGATGGCCATTATATTAGTGAGATTAGTGGAGTTCTTTTGGAAGTTTATTGATAAGCTGCTTAATATCATCCGCTTGATGACGATTTGCCACAAGAATAGCATCGTCTGTCTGCACGATGATGAGATCATCGACTCCGAGCAGCGCTACTTGGGTGCTTTTTGATTTGGTAAAGACGATGTTGTTCTGACTGTCTATTTCTACTAGTGGCGAATTAGTGGCGTTGTTCTGGGGTTCTTGATGAAGGTATTTAGAGACTGAGATCCAGGAACCTACGTCATCCCAGTCGAAGGTTGCCTCTATGTTCAGCACACGCGTTGCATTTTCCATCAGCGCGTAGTCGATAGAGATGGCATCTAAGTCAGGGAACTGCGCGTCGACTGTCGCCTGGACATCACTAGATTTACGTATTTCAGAGACGAAGTTGGCTAGTTGGGGTGTGTGGCGGGTGAGTTCATTGATCACGGTAGGTATGGACCAGATGAACATCCCTGCATTCCATGCGAAGTTACCCTGCCGCAGGAATTGCTCAGCAAGTTGCGGATTTGGCTTTTCGCGGAATTTCACCACTTCGTGCGGTGAGTGAATGAGGCTTAGTCCGGAAATAGTCGCTTTTTTACCTCGTTCTATGTAGCCAAATGATGGGCAGGCCCAAGTGGGTTTGATCCCGATGGTGACAAGCGCATCCGTGTTTGATGCAGTTAGGATCGCATCTGCCATCACGTTATGAAATTCTGTCACATCCTGGATGAGCTGGTCAGCCGGGAGTACCAACATGGTTGCCTCTGGATCTCTGGCTGCGATGAGTCCAGCACCCAGCGCTACGGCTGGTCCAGTGTCACGCTTGACTGGTTCTGCGAAAATATTCTCTGGAGGCAGATCAGAAGCGACTTCTCTTACGGCATCCTCTTGAAGCTTATTAGTGAGAATAAGGATGTTTTCCTTGGGGATAAGACCAGTGAGTCGGTCGATGGTTTGGTTGAGTAATGTGGTGTCGCCAAAGAGGTCTAGCAGCTGTTTGGGTCTGGAATCGCGCGAGAGCGGCCAGAAGCGTGTGCCGCTGCCGCCAGCGAGAATGAGTGCGTATGTTTCTGCCATGCGCAGACGATGCACATGAATCTGACTTAGGAGAAGTAATAAAAGATAAAGAATTTGGTTTTTTTATTCTCTAAAATGAGTTTTAATACAGCCATGGAATACGCACAGCCTAAAGTCAGGAAGAATTGGAAGAAAAAATCATCAGCTGCAGCACCTACTGTGTTAGGAGTGGCAGCAGGTATAATCCTAGGTGATATGATGCATCGTGGCGCAAGGAGACCAGTTGCATTTTCTCTAGCTTGTCTCGGAATGCTCGCCGTCACCCCTACAGTAGTAGGTGCGGTGAAAAATAAAGTGGCTGGTCCTCAGACCGCCCGCGGAAGTCGCAAGACGCTAGATAGCATCAGAAATGGTGGGATGCTAGATGAGAGCACCGCCACTAGCTATTTAGGTGAAGATGTCTCTGAAGGGATGTATATGGGCTAATTTAGAAAACAGAACCCTAATACTAAAGAAACATCTTATAGCCGTTATGTATACGCATGGCGGCTTTTTTTAATGAAAAAAATAGTTATCACCGGTGCTCAGGGTTTACTTGGTGAGGCGTGTTGCCGATTATTGAAGGATGATTATCTGATTATTCCATTGACGCGAGCTGATGTTGACCTCAGCGATACGATCAAGTTATCAGAGACTCTCAGTAAGCTAGAATTCGATTTCTTGATCAATAATGCGGCGATGTCTGGGCTGGAGCAATGCCTTGATCAGCCAGAAAAAGCGATGCAAGTGAATAGTACTGCGCCACGGGTCATGGCAGAAATTTGCCATCAGAAAGGTTCTAAGATGCTTCAAGTCAGCACCGATTATGTTCTAGAAGGTAGAAAAAACATCATCCATGAAGAAGCATCCCGCACCCACGGAAGCGGAGTTTATTCTAAGACGAAGCTGGCTGCTGAGCAAGCGGTAATGCAGGCGTGTGAGAATAGCGTGATTGGGAGAGTCAGTTGGTTGTTTGGTTATGGGCGAGAGACTTTTGTGGATCAGGTGGTAAATACCGCGATCGCAGGCGAGCGGGCATGCTATATCTGGGATAAGTTTTCGGTGCCAAATTTTAGCGATGATTTGGTCCCTGTATTAAGTGAATTACTAGAATCAAAGTTGAAGGGCGTGGTTCATTTGACCAATGATGCCGTACCTGAATCGTGGTTCAGCTATGCTAGCAAAATAATGCTGATAGCTACGAAACTAGGCATAGTGAATGCTGATTTGAGTTTAATCGATAAAACTAACCTAGATGACATCACCTTTTTCAGACAAGATCGACCGAGGTTTACCGCGATGAGACCAAAGCGTTTATCAGAGGAATTAAATACCAAGGTTAGGAATTGGGAGGATGGAGTGAAAGAGTATTTACTTAGAAAATATGAAAATTCTTTGACCAATAAGGAATTTTAGAGCATATTTTGAATAATGAAAATTTTAAGAAGTCTCCCTATTATTGGAGTGTCTGTTGTGTTTGTTAGCTGTGGTGCACTGGATAAGCTCAATCAGCCAATTAGCAAATCAGATTACAATCCTTTAGACTCTTTTGGGGGGGGATCAGGAAGTGGTAATTCGTCTGTAAATGGCTCCGCTTTAGTAAATTCAAATAATCATGGATTTAACCATGGTGACATTGTTGAGGTAGTGATCCGCAATACAGCGCTCTTTGAGAAAGTCCCTAAGGCTGGCGACCGCTTTAAGAAAGTTCTCAAAGTAGGTGACATACTTCGCGTTATCGGTGGAGAGAAAGACTTTATCGAGGTTGTCACCGAGACTGGCGAAACTGGATTCGTTTCTAGCGTCATGGTTGTGACCCAGGGCTTGCTGACTAACACTGTGCCAATTGATCCTATCGTTACCGCGCCGGGAGCAAATGGTATTCCAATCGTCCCAGACGTGGCTCCAGATCCTCTTGTGCAGGGAATCGGCTCACCAGATCCAACACTTGGTATAGCTCCGGAACCCGTGCCTAGTATCACTGCTCCTATTCCAGTTGATCCAGAGGCAGGTCTTATCGTTCCTGATAATCTAGTAACTCCAAATCCTGTGGTTCCAGACCCAACTCCTGTGGTGCCTAGTCTTCCAGATGTACCCGCACCGGAGCCATCAAGCCCAGGACTTTCTGAATAGATACTCAGCTATGATTTTTAAAACCTCAGTAAAGTTAGCCACCAGCTAAGGCTTTATCTGGGGTGAATTTCTGTTCTAGCACCTCGTGTTTTATAGTTGCCTCTGGGGTAGATCGAGTTAGTGTCTGGAGTCTGTTAGATTAGAAACAATGAATATAGAATTTTCAAAATTTGGTGAGAGACTTTGTCTAGGTAGTGGCATCGAGGAACTCATGAGTGATCTCGGGAATGCCCTTGCTGAGGGTGGTGAAGAAATGATCATGCTGGGTGGTGGGCAGCCCGCGCACATCCCAGAAGTTGATGCCATTTGGCGTCAGCGGATGGAAGAAATCATGGCTAAGCCGATTAATATGCCAGGCAGTATGGAAGTGATGCTGGGAAACTACGACCCACCCAGTGGCACTCCCGCATTTCTTAAAGCCATTGCTGAAATGCTAACGAAGCACTTTGGTTGGGATGTTACCGAAAAAAATATTGCCATCACCAGCGGGGGACAAACCGCATTCTTTTTCCTTTTTAATGCCCTCGGTGGAAGAATGTCCGATGGCAGGAGAAAGAAAATTCTTTTACCCGTAGTGCCAGAATATATCGGCTACGCAAATCAGTCAGTGGGGGAAGATTTCTTCAAGGCATACAAGCCGATTATCGAAGAGATTGGCGACCACCAGTTTAAATACCGAGTTGATTTCGATGCTCTAGAAATCACCGATGACATCGCCGCGATTTGTGTTTCGCGGCCTACGAACCCCACTGGGAATGTACTCACTGATACCGAGATGACGCGTCTAGCTGATCTTGCGAAACAACACGGCATCCCATTCATCATCGACAATGCTTACGGAGCACCATTCCCTAACATTTTCTTCGCAGAGGCAAATCCAATGTGGGACGAGCAAGTGATCCTTACGCTCAGTCTTTCTAAAATTGGACTACCTGGCACGCGTACCGGGATCGTTGTCGCGAGTGAGGAGATAGCCGCTGCCGTTTCATCTATGAGTGCGATCATCGGGCTCGCGAATAACAATATCGGCCAAGCTCTGATGCGTCCGCTCCTGGAGTCAGGAGAAATCCTCAAAATCAGTAACGATATCGTGAAGCCCTACTATAAAGAAAAATCTCTTCAAGCCCAGCAATGGGTGGCAGAGTTTTTTCCGGACGAGTTACCCTACAGACATCATGTTAGCGAGGGTGCGCTTTTCCTGTGGATCTGGTTTAAGGACTTACCCATCAGCACGCAAGAGCTCTATGTTAGACTAAAAGAGAGAGGAGTGTTGGTTGTCTCTGGACATCATTTCTTCTTCGGCCTAGACGAAGAATGTGCAGACTGGAAGCACACCGATGAGTGCATCCGCGTCACCTACACCATGCCTGCTGAGAAAGTGAAAGCTGGTCTAGCCATCATCGCCGAAGAAGTGACGTTGATCTATGCTGAGCAATAAGCTTTAACTATACTTCGCTACCACCGCTTCCATCGCACTCATCTGGTTTTCGATGGATTCAGCGAGTGCTATTTGGGACCTAATACGGTCGAGGTTGTGACCGTCCTTGTGTATTTTGAAGGGTGCTACGTTGAGCGCTTACCTATGGTTGATACGCTGGTGAATATATCGAATACGCAGACCAGCCTGATCATAATAAGCGCAATAGGTGTCATTTATATGCCCAGAGCCATAGGGCGCCGCACTGACGATAGTCTGCACTTAGAACGAAGAGATTAGCCACAGCGGCCAAATCATGACTATTTATAGATGATGACTTAATATGAAATGATTTATCCCCAGAGCTTAGTGGGGTATTCTCCAGATTCGACGAGATTTTTGATGCTCTCCACGCAGGCTTCCTTGTCTTGTGGATAGGTCACACCGAACCAAGAACTCGCAGTTTCTAGGATGTTACAGTCTGCTTTATTAGTGGTGAGTAGTTCATCTACCACAGTAGGGATGTAGCATTCAGAATCCATCTCGGTGCCGCGGACATTTAGAAATTCTATGAAATGAGACTCGAGTTGCTGCATGAGGTTTCCTGAGAAGCCCCAGAAGTTCATGGATGCGATTGCAGAGGTAGAAATTTCTACTCTATCGCCAGCCATGTTATTACCACGGCAGACACCATCTTTCTCGATGAGTATTTCGGTGTGCTCTTCCACTGTGTCGAGAAACCCATTAGTATTCGTGCAGATTCCTCGGTTCACATCACCATGATTAGAAAGTGTGTTACTTAGTTTGTAACCGACCATGCAGTAGTGATCTTTTGAACCTGTAGATTTTTCATGTTCTTTGAAATAAGAGGTGATCTGCTGGAAAGAATCACTGCCGTAAAAATCATCCGCATTGATTACAGCAAAATATGAATCGATAATATTTCTAGCTGCTAATATAGCATGACCAGTTCCCCATGGTTTGATTCTTCCGGCCGGAAGATTGAAATTCCCTGGTAAATCATTGAGATCCTGGCAGCAGTAAACCACCTCTATTTGACCCGCGAATTTATTACCTATTTGGCTTTTGAAATCATCTGCGAAATCCTCACGAATAACGAAGACTACACGTGTGAATCCTGCGCGAATCGCATCATAGACTGAGTAATCGAGTACGGTTTCGCCATTCGGCCCCATAGGATCCATCTGCTTGAGACCGCCGTATCGGCTACCCATGCCTGCGGCTAGTATTAAAAGTGTAGGTTTCATAAAATAATATTCGTGGGAAGTCCGTTCAAGGCAGAGGGGTGTTATGCCTCATTATAGCTTTATTATGCAATAAAAATTTAGTCTGCAATGTTATTTTTCTGGATTGATTTTTATTAGTGTTGGAAAATGTTTGCGGTGAGCAGAAATAAAGTAGTAGTCTTTGCCCAGCGTCATTCCTGGACTATTTCAATAATAACGAAGCACAAGTCAGACAAAGAAAGATACAATGGATCTAACAAAAGAACATGCACGTAAAGTCTATCACGCCATGGTGAGAGCTAGACTGTTAGAAGCGAAGTTCAGTTCTCTCTACAAGGCTGGAAAGATCGTGGGTGGTGTATATTTAGGACGAGGACAGGAGGCTGTAAGCGCCTCAATAGGTGCTAGACTCGAGCAGGGAAAAGATATTTTCGCCCCACTGATCCGTGATCAAGCAGGGAGAACCGCTTTCGGTGAAGAGATACTCGATGCCACTAGAACCTATCTAGGGTCTGTGAAAGGTCCAATGAAAGCACGTGATGGGAACATCCACCGTGGTAGACCTAAAGAGGGCGTAGTCGCCATGATCAGTCATTTAGGCTCATCTCTCTCAGTATTGGGTGGTATGCTCAAGGCTCGGCAACTTCAAGGGAAACTAGATGGTTGCGTTGGTGCCACATGCATAGGCGATGGTGCGACATCTACTGGCGCATTCCATGAAGGTTTAAATTATGTTGCGGTCGAGAAACTGCCCGTAGTCGTTGTCGTGGCTGATAACCAGTTCGCTTATTCCACCCCAAACAGCAAGCAATATGCATGCGATGATCTAATAGACCGCGCTAAAGGCTACGGAGTGGCCGGCCATTCTGTGGACGGGACTGACACCCTCGCCTGTGCCACAGTAATCGGCCAAGCAATAGACTCTGCTAGGAATGGAGCAGGCCCGCAGATGGTGGTGGCGAAACTTTTACGTCTCAGTGGCCACGGCGAACACGACGACGGCTCATACATACCGGAGGAAATCAGAACCAGCCACTACGGTAGAGACTGTATGGATGTTGGGAAACAGCAACTTTTAGAACGGGGCTGGCTTACAGAGGAAGAACTCGCAGATTGGGAAGAATCAGCTAAGCAGGAAGTCCAGCTGGCAGTCACCACCGCCCAGAAAGAGGATGAGCCAGATCCTTACAAGGAAGATTGGTGCGCGTTAGCGAGAGGGAGTTATCGTAATTGGTAAGTAGCCGAGAGAATCAATTAACTAAATTTTTCATATGTCAGTTACTTATATAGATGCCATTAGAGACGCTCAGTATAAAGCGCTCGAAACCGATGAGACAGTGTTCATTTACGGACAGGATATTGGGGGGTTTGGTGGTGCATTCAAGGCCACCAAAGGACTTCAAGAAAAGTGGCCGGATCGAGTTTTGGATTCACCCATCAGCGAAGATGCGATGGTTGGCATGGCCATCGGAGCGGCTATTGAGGGCATGCGGCCTATTATAGAAATGCAGTTCGCTGATTTCTCTTCAGTCGGATTTAATCAGATCGTTAACAATGCAGCAACTCACTTCTACCGTACTGGTGTGCCAATCCCTATCACCATAAGGATGCCTTCAGGAGGAACTCCAGGGTCTGGGCCATTTCACAGTCAGAGTATCGAGGCCATCTACAGTCACTATCCAGGATGTATCGTTCTGACTCCTGCCACTGTTTCAGATGCCTACCACATGCTGCTAGAGGGGATAGCGATGGATGATCCTGTCATCTACTGTGAGCATAAATTTCTCTACCGTTGGCTTAAAAGCGATAACTATGACGGGGATGGTATCCGTCTCCCTATCGGCAAAGCCAGAATCACTCGTCCGGGTAAGCATGCTACCGTTGTGACCTACAGCGCGATGGTGCATGAAGCAGTGCGCGCCGCCGAGATGCTACAGGCAGAGGGGTGGGAAATAGAAGTCGTAGATCTGCGTTCCGTGAAGCCGCTGGATACCGATACTGTCATCGCCTCAGTAGCGCGCACCGGCAGACTGTTAGCCGTAGGAGAAGCCTTCCCTTGGGGCGGAGTTACTGCGGAAATTGTCGCACGTGTAGTTAAAGAAGGGTTCCATCTTCTTGATGCACCACCGATGAGACTCAACGCCAAAGACACTCCTATTCCATATCACCCTAAGCTCTGGGCTGCGCATCGGCCGACTCCAGAATCGATCAGTCACGCACTCAAACAGCTTCTAGCTTACTAAAATTCACTTACTAAAAAATATGCCTAGAATTCCAATCGTCATGCCTCAACTCGGAGAATCAATCGCCGAGGCCACCATCATCCGTTTCAATGTAGCAGTTGGCGACACTGTTGAGATGGATCAGGAAATTATCGAAGTAGAAACGAGCAAAGCGATCATGGGGATCACCACACTGTGCGGTGGAGTGGTGAAGGAAATATTCGCAGAGGAAAATACGAGTTATGCTGTAGGTAGTGTGCTAGGAACTGTGGAAGCCACCGCTGAAGAGATCGAGCGAACTGGTGTATCTACTGTGAGTGAAGGCGTGAGTGATGCTGTGGATAACCAAGGTAGGCAGTCAGAAGAGGAAACGAATCTACATTTTAAGACCGAAGACGGTGGCTACTTTGAGCCAAAAGACGTAGCCCCAACCGTTCAAGGTCTCCCTGTTCCAGCAGGTAAAAAAGGAGCTCACTATATCTCACCAAGAATGCGTGCACGGATGGATGAGCTTGGCCTCCGCGCGGCAGACATTTCAGCCATAGCGGGAAGTGGTGGCGGAGGACGTGTGACGGTAGAGGATCTAGAAGGATTCCTAGAATACATCAGCGAGTGGCCAGCCTCACCGGCCTCACCGATGCGTCTTGCTGTGGCTGATGCCATGCGTAGATCATGGTCGCGTCCTCTAGCATCGGTTGGACATCCACTTATCATGGATAAACTGTTAGATCATCGCCGTGCACAGAATCCTAAGCCAGGACTCACGCTCTATGTCCTGCGCGCCTTTGCTCTCGCATTGGCGGAATTCCCCTCAGCAGCAGGATTCCTGATCGGTGAGAAAATAGTTCATCCTAAAAGTTTTGATATCGGCTGCGCAGTGCAGGTCGAAGATGGAGTCATGGTTCCCGTGATCCGGCAAGTGGATACCAAATCCGTCAGTGCCCTCAGTGCAGAATACGCAGAACTAGTCGATCAGTCTAGATCCAGGAGACTCCCTGAGCATGCCACCAAAGGAGGCATCGCCACCGTTACCAACTTCGGAACGTTTGGCCTTACCTGGGGCACCCCGATCCCATTACCAAACGAGACTCTCATCCTAGGCATCAGCGCCGGCGTGAAAAAGCCAGTCTGGAGCGATCAAGTGAACGCCTTCGTCCCAGTAATTGAGGCCGAACTAGTTTTAACCTTCGACCACCGGGTGATTGATGGGGGAGATGCTGGTAGGTTGCTGAATAGAGTTGCTCAGCTACTTAGCGAGCCGGAGAAGTTATAAATACCTTATTGATTTTTCTCTATCCCATTATAGTTTTTAGCAACCTCAACTAAATTCATGTCGATTAAACACTTCCCGCTACTCACCTTGTTCACGTTAATCAGCAGCAATTTACTTAATGCCGAACAGAGCATCCCTAAAGACGAAAACTTTAAAATTGAAACGATCAGTGAGGGCTTTGAAGATGCGATGGAGGTTGCGATCACCAAAGATGGCAGAGCGTTTATTATCGAGCGTAGGGGAAAAATAAAGCTCTACCACCCTATAACTCAAAAGACCGTCACGGTGGCTGAGCTAAAAGTGCAATACCGGCAGAGTGGTAAATCTCCTGCTGACCGTGAGACCGGCCTACTCGGTATCGCACTAGACCCAGATTTTGAAAAGAACGGATGGATATACCTCTACTACACACCGAAAGGTAAGGATTTCAGCAATTTATCTCGTTTTACTTTTAATGGTTCTAAATTGGGCGACGAAAAGCCAATATTAAAAGTCCCACGCGATATAGGAAATAACATTTGTCATGAGGGAGGAGGTGTTGAATTTGGTCCGGACGGGTTACTTTATTTGGCCACTGGTGACAACACGAATCCATTTATGTCAAATGGATCTGCACCTATCGACGAACGAGAAGGTAAAGAATTTGCAGATGCTCAGCGCACCGCTGCTAATACCAATGACTTACGCGGTAAAATACTCCGTATTAAGCCTCGAGCAGACGGTGGCTATGACATCCCAGAAGGGAATCTCTTTCCAAAAGGGATGGCCAAGACCAAGCCAGAAATCTATATTATGGGCTGCCGTAATCCATACCGCTTTTCCATCGATCCTAAAACTAACTTTCTCTACTGGGGGAAAGTGGGACCCGACGGTAGAAAGAAGAGTGAACGCGGTCCTAAGGGATATGATGAAATTAATCGAGCTCGTAAGGCGGGGAATCATGGTTGGCCCTACTTTTCAGGGAATAACGAGCCCTATGCTGATTATGATTTTGCCACCAAAGAAGTGGGTGAATTTTTTGATCCTAAGAAACCGATTAATGAATCAATCAACAATACCGGACTGAGAGATTTACCAGTTGCTCAGCCAGCCTTTGTGACCCTGAACAGATCATGTAACGCAGCTGGTCCTGTCTATTACTCGGCGATGTATTCTGACTCACCTTATAAATTTCCAAACAGCATGGATTCATCACTTTTTACCTACGACTGGAATAAGGGGAAATTCACTCTTATTCGCTTAGATGAGAAAGGAAACAAAGTGAGTGAAAATATGATCTTTAAAAGACACCGTTTCGTTCATCCTACTGATATGGAGTTTGGGGCAGACGGAGAACTCTACGTTTTAGAATATGGCTCTAAATGGTATAATGGGAATGATGGAAAGCTAAAACGGATTACCTACTCACAAAAAGCGATTACTATTGATGACAAGAAAGCTGATCCACGGATGGCTGGAATGTCTGCAGAACTGCCTGGAACTAACATGATTTCAGAATCTACCTGCTTAGCCTGCCACATGAGTAATCAGAAATCTATCGGACCAATGTATCTCGATATTGCTAAAAAATACAGTAAGAAGAAGAACGCTGCAGAATACCTTTCTCATAAGATTATTCAGGGAGGAAAAGGAGTTTGGGGTGAGCAACCGATGCCTCCGCACCCGCAGCACAATATTGAGCAATCTTTACAAATGGCAGAAGCAATTCTTCAAACACAGGCAACTTCACATGACAAGTGATGCAGAACTGTAGCCGAGACTTTATCTTCTGTGGTTAAACATTAAAAAGCACGCTCCAATTAAGGAACGTGCTTTTCTTTAAAAGTTTAAATCTAGCTTAGTAAGCGAAGATCTCGTCGTCGCCGAAGAATCTCTTGAGCTCGGTAGCGGCTGCTTCAGGTCCGTCTGATGCGTGGCAGACGTTGATCATCATGTTCTCGCCGAGGTCGCCACGGATGGTTCCTGCAGGTGCTTCTGCGGAGTTTGTAGGTCCCAAGAGGTCTCTTACTAAGGCAATAGCGTTCTCACCTTCGAGGGCGAGTGCTACTACGGGTGTACGCTGCATGAACGCGACGATCTCTGGGAAGAAAGGCTTATCCGCTACGTGTGAGTAGTGCTCGGTGAGGAGCTCATTGCTCAGTGTCATCATCTTGATGCCACGGATAGTGAGTCCTTTGTCTTGGAATCTGCCTAGAACGTTTCCTGAGAGGTTTTTTTCAACGCAATCAGGTTTTAGAAGAATCAGTGTGGTTTCATTTGCCATGCGCAGGAAGTAGCGGGTCACTGGGTGCGTTGCAAGGAGGAAATTACATGAACTGAGCTTTACAAAACCACTTTAATCACGTAGCTGATAGACATGTCAGATGTTGATCGCAAAAAACAAAAAGGTAAAGCGGGGAAGAGTCTCAAAGATGCCATGGGTTTGTATGGTTACATGGATCGCTACAAGCACATCTTCATCCCATCACTCTTCGCGCTCTATACGACTGCCGCTCTCTCATTAGCATTTCCCTATTTCCTGTCTAAACTCATCGGCAAATCGATGGTCGCCGGTGGGAGCGGGGGCGATGCCGCTGCGAGCAAAGCTGACATAATCGCGAATGTGAATGTGATTGTGCTATGGCTGATTGGGGCGCTATTGTTGCAATCATTTATTACGTATTGGAGAGTCCGTGGATTCATCAATTCTGGAGAAGGTGCGCTGAACGAGATCCGTCGTTCGCTGTTCAGTAGAATGGTGAGGCTCCCTATGAATTACCTTACCGAGAAACGCTCTGGAGAGCTTAGCTCTCGTATCGCTGGTGATCTTTCTATCATGCGGGAAACTCTCATCACCACCGTGCCTAAGTTCGGCCGGATGATCGTCACACTGATCGGTGGCTTGATTGTGATATTCATCTGCTCATGGAAGTTGTCGCTCATCATGCTGGGCAGTGTGCCTATAGTGGTTCTTGCTATTGCTGTGTTCGGGAAGAAGATTAAGAATTTTTCCAAGGCGACTCAAGATGCATTAGCTGATACGAATATCGTGGTAGAGGAAACGATTATGGGTATCTATGATACCAAGGCATTTTGTAATGAAGAATATGAAGAATCCCGATATGATTCAGCGCTGGCAAATTTTTTAAATATCACAATTGATGGCGCGAAAGCTAGAGCGGCATTCATCAGCTTCATCATCCTTGTGCTATTTAGCACCGTGGCATTCATCGTCTGGTATGGAGCACAGATGTTGGCGAATGGGGAGATCAATATCGAAAATTACGTTCGCTTCATTCTCTTTAGCGTATTCGTGGCTGCCTCACTGGGCTCTGTGCCGGAGATCATGAGTCAGCTTCAGATCACATCGGGAGCTACCGAGAGAATCCGTGACCTTATTGATGAAGAGATGGAAGAGAACTATGATTCTGAGTCAGATGGTCCACTCGTAGGCAGTATCACTGCCCAGAATCTCAGCTTCGCTTATCCATCTAGACCAGAGGGGAAGGTGCTGAACGGCGTTAATTTCGAAGTGAAAACTGGCGAACGTGTGGCATTAGTAGGGCCAAGTGGTGGTGGTAAATCTACGATGTTCGCACTTCTTTTAGGCTTTTATCAGGGCCATGAAGGCGAACTTAAATTTGATGGGAAAGCTATTTCTGAAATAGGTCTCAAGAAGTTGCGAAGTTCCATCGCAGTGGTTCCTCAGGAGGTGTTGCTTTTCGGTGGTAGTATTGAAGAAAACATCGCCTACGGTAAACCAGGAGCTGCTAAGGAAGAGATCATCGAAGCCGCTAAACAAGCTAACGCGCATGACTTCATCACAGAATTTGAGACTGGCTACGATACCACTGTGGGGCCACGTGGAATTAAGCTCAGTGGAGGACAACGGCAACGCGTTGCTATCGCCAGAGCCATTCTAGCTGACCCTAAGATCTTGCTATTGGATGAGGCGACCAGCGCGCTCGATTCTGAGAATGAAAGGCTGGTGCAAGCTGCGCTCGACACACTCATGAAAGGACGGACATCGATGATCATCGCCCATAGACTTAGTACTGTTAGAGACGCAGATCGCATCTTAGTGCTACAGTATGGTAAAATAGTAGAGAGCGGTAGTCATGATGAACTCATGTCAAACAATGGCACCTACAGGTTGCTCGCCGAGACTCAACTAGGAGTCTAAATCAATACGATAAAAGACCATGCCCGTAGAAGAACAACTTGAAGAAATCACCAATATTGCATGTGAGTGTTGTGGGTTTATGACTGTCTATTCATCTGGATTTGTCTATCTAGATGATGAAGAAGAAATGCCTGATATGGAGTATGTGGCTCGCTGGACGGATGGCAAAGGTGATCATGGTATTGCTCTGCTAGTTTATATCGAGGCATTTGAGAAATACGCCAGCGTGATGTTTGACTTCGAGCAACACGCATTTACCGTCATTAATCCAGCAGATAACGATTGGGGAGACGTAGAGGAATCAGAGCTATTAGAGCGCGATAACATCATTGGCACAGAACATGCTGATATTTTGTTCAAAGCCCTCGACGAGATTTTGCTAAAGGATAAATCGCTTATGAAATTCGCCGAAATGGTGATGGTCGATACCGGGGAAGACGAGTAAAGGGCAAGATGATTTAGGAGTGCTGAGGGCTCTCTCAGCTATTAGATACTCTTCGCATCCAAAGCCCTAGCATCGTCAAAACCCTGGCAGAAATATTCTCAAAAACTTACCCCCAGCAGTAGGCAGAATTGCTTAAAAAATCCCCACCCTCATGAGCGGTGACAGGCCACAATACTTTTAGAGAGGTGAATGGCTAATTAAAATCATCATCATTCCTTTGCCCTTGCTAAATCATTTATCACTGGCATTTTCTCCCCGTGCAAGGAGCAGGAAGAGCGGTAAATGTGGTGAATCCAGAGGCAATCAAGGCGGAAGCCGTTGATCTGGGTGGACGGCTTGGTGGCTTGACTCTTAACCAGCAAATCATCTCGCTCGCGATGTGGCCATTACTGCAAAATCTGATGAGCGTGCTGGTTGGCTTCGCGGACAGAGTGATCGCCGGGCATGTGACTCCGGCAGCAGAGCTGGGTGCCGTGATCGATATGATGGGGCTGATGATGTACATGGGCTGGTTGATGATGATCATGCAAGGAGCTATCGCCACTGGCGCACAGGCACTGGTAGCAAGAGCCTATGGAGCTAGGGATTATGTGCTCGCCGAGCGTGCGGTAGGCCAATCCATTTTCCTGGGGCTGGTGACAGGGGCGATGGCAGGCTTGATGCTCTGGTTATTAGCTCCTAGCTTAGCAGATTTCTTTGGTCTAAATGCGGCGGCTAAAGACTACTTTCTCGCGTTCATCCAGATCCTAGTCTTCTCTGCGCCCATGAGTGGCGTGGTGTTCGTCCTCAGTGCCTGTCTCCGCGGTGCTGGGGATACTTGGACACCATTTAATGCGATGGTGGCTGTGAATGTAATCAATGCGATTTGCAGTTACATTTTTGCAGTGTATCTAGGTATGGGGCTGGAAGGTATCGCTCTTGGGACAGTGATCGGATGGGCAGGTGGACTGGCGATGATTATCTGGAAAATCTACCCGCGCGAAACGCAGAAAAGCTTGCTCGTTTTACATCGAAAATGGTTGCGCTGGAACAGGGATATCAGCATGCGCATTGTAAGGGTGGGGGTGCCTCAGTTGATAGAAATTCTAGGCATGTGGTCGATCCACGCCTATGGACTAAGGATGATCGCACTAATCGGTGATAAGGACGAGGGACTCATCGGTGCTCATGGTCTGGCGGTGCAGATAGAGTCTATTAGTTTCATGCCAGGCTTTGCCATCGGCACAGCAGCAGCAACCCTCGCTGGCCAGTATCTGGGGGCGGGATCTAAAGAACTAGCACAGCAGGCGGTAAGAACTTGCTGGAGATTGGCGCTTGTCGTCATGAGCGTGATGGGAATAGGGATATTTTTTGCAGCGGATTTTTTGGTAAATGTGATGAGTCCAGGTGGCGGACCACAGGCTGATGCCGCTGTCTCGCTGGTAATGATCGTCGCCTTTGCTCAGCCATTTTTCGCGACAGCAATGGTGATGAAAATGTCGATGCGTGGTGCGGGTGCGACAGGAACCGTGATGTTCTATTCGTTCGCTACCATGTTCGTCTTCCGCGTAGGATTACTGACGCTCATGGTGAGTCACTACGGTGCAGATCTGCAAATGATCTGGTATATATTCACTCTAGATATAGTCATTCAGGCCTCGGTGTTTACCTGGGTTCACTACCGTGGTAAATGGATGAATAAAGAAGTCTAATCCCATCCTTATGGAGTTACGCCGGTAGCCGTCTTTGCTGTGGGCAGATTTAAATTTTCGTCACTTAGATCACAGATAGTCTGGAGTACTTCGATGATTGCATAGCTGATCGCTTTAGCCCCTGAAGCAGTGGGGTGGAGCATATCAGCCTGAAGAAAGTTCTTGGTGGATCCCTCAGGGTAAGTGATATTCTTTAGTTTGATTTCTTTATTTGAAACACAAAGCTTCATAAATGAGGCTAGGTCAATAATGACAGTTTTCTTTCTTTTTTTCACCCATTTATCGAGGATCTGATTTGCTTTATTGATCGTCTTAATTTTAGGAATCTGAGTGCTAGATAGCATTTTGTTTATTGAACGTGAGGCATCTGGGATGTTGCCTATCACTAGCGGACAGGTGATAGAGTCCAGCTCAGCGAGTGCGGCTTTAAAGGTGCTGAGACGCTGTTCTGCAGAGGCGAAGTTCCCATAGAGTTGCCAGAACAGCTGGTCTACTGCGAAGATTACGCTAGGCTTAGATCCCAGCGCATCAGCCACTTGCTTATGTGAAATACCAAGCGGGTAAATAAAACAAAATCGGTTGCTGAAATTAGTAATTCTTCCAGCAGGAAGATTGGTGGCTTGCTGTAGGTAGACATCTAGCGCGAGAGCATCTGACTTGGGCCCGCCAAGTCTCTCGGTATGCTCATAGCCATCAGAAAGACTCGCCCCGATGATGACCGGACGTGACAATGATTCGTGTGCATTCGCTGAAAACAGCGAACAACAGATGAAGATGATGGCTAGAAAAAGACGATACATTTTATAAAGTTTCATAAGTTATAAATAGAACGCTGTCAATGAGGTAAGATAGATTCATTTTACTTCTTTCACTGTCCCTACAACAAACCAAATACGTTTATTGCTCTTGTCTTCCTTGACTTCATTGGGTGGACTCATCGTTCCAAGGATAGTCGGTATCGCTAGTTTTATGATTGAATAATAATTTACCCTTTGTGTGGTGAAAATTGGCACCGCCGCTTTTACAGGTGCTTCTCCATGCTCTACATTCCCGGTGTGTTTGACAAATTCGCTATAGCAGGAAAGGTGGTAATTACCATTATCAAGTAAGGTGATTTTGGTTTCTGCAGTGAAGCCTGTATTTCTCGTTTCAAAGGCAGTAGGAGTTACAGGAATGATTTTAACTGGAGATAGATTTACTGTGTCGTCCATTGGTGGTTCATACTCAGTAGGGTAAATGTGCTCACGGATCGATTCAGTTGTTGTTATGTCATCACTTACTTTGAGTATAGCTAGTTCCTCTAATTCAGCTTTTTCTACGAGATATTTATAGGTCGCGGCACTAGATAAATTTAGCCTCATCATTTTAGCAGACTCGTTCAAGTTTAGCGAGAAATGCTCTAGTATGATAGAAAAAGATTTTGTGATGTCGGCTTGTTTAGAAACAGGTTTAGTCTGATAGCTATTAAATGGGTCTCCTCCAAAAGGATCTCCGCCAATAGATTCAACTATAGAAGGCAGGTCTTGAGCAAAGGCACTTAAACTAAAAACTGAGCAGATTAAGATGGGTATTAGTGGGGTTTTGCTCATGATTTAAATTAATTATGATAACTAGATTTGATCCAAAATATCTGCGCAGTACTGAGACCAGGATTCTAGTGAGTCTCGCATATCGCCCTGGAGTTCGGCGATGGTGCTGAACTTTAGGTCTGCGATGGAGTCTTCGTTGGCAGTGACTTCATCTGATTCTAGCTCGAAGAGGTGGACGACACCTAAATGGACTTTTCCCACCTCGTTTGAGTCATCGTTGAGGACGGCGACTATTCTCTGGCTGTGCTTGCCGCTGATGTTGAGCTCTTCTTCTATTTCGCGCTCTACTCCAGCCATGTAGGTTTCTACGCCTAGATGATCGTCACGGGTGTCAACGGGATTGATATGACCGCCTATGCCGAGTGAGCGTTTCGCATGAAGCCGTGCTTCACCGCCAGATTTCCCACGTTGATAGTTGAGGAATTTACCTTGGTAGTGGAACAGCGCGTAGGGGATGAGCTGTTTGTGAGTGGGGTCATCTTCGGCTGCTGCACGGTCGATGAAGAAGTTGTTAGACGGATCTAATAGTGCCGCGTGATACTGATCAACATCAGTATTGATGCCTTGGAAGGCACCGAGTGAGTCGAATAGCTCACGCTTGACGACGAGAATTTGTTCTCCTTTATAATCTTTCATGGGGTAGTGGTAAGTTTTACGCAGAGTAGTTTTTCACGTAGCTGGCTATTTTTAGATCATCAGTTCCCGCTGCCCAGACATTTCTCAGAAAATCTGCTGGTGGTATATTTCCATGGTCTTTGAGGAATTTTCTATCCCCACCACAGCCATACATAACATCTGGGTCTAGCTCGCCTTTGAGTTTGGCACGTGCTTTTGCGATGATCCTAGGCAGATAAGTAATATCTGCGAGCGTTTCGCCAAATGAAGGGAGACTATCACGAGTGATTTCTTTGTCGCTCGGCAGTCCTTCCTGAGCCACTAGAAAGTAGTCGCGTCTAACAGATGCCAAGAGCAGAGCAGTGGATTCTGACGGGACACCCTCATCCCCGAGGTCCTCTACAAAGTCAAATAGCTCGCGGGGCTTGTATCCGATAGAGCTGAGGAATCTAAGGTTTTCTTTAGTGTAGTAGCTATTGAAATCAGTATTGCCATTATTGAATTCATCTAAACAGCTACGAAAAAGGTCGAGAAATTGATCATTCCATGTCATATTACTACACTGCATTTTCAGAGTGGCCTTGTCAATCTATGAGGGCGAAAAACTGAAGAACTTTTATTTTTGGAGAGGGGAACTAGCACTGTATTACTAGGTCGCAATACAACATTATGGAATACAATACTTTTTATTGCTTAAAAGTGAAGCGTGCTCTATATCAACGGGTTACTTTCCTTTTAGCTCGTTCATATAACGAGTCATTTCTTTCTCAGGATAGTAAGTATCGATGAGGGTCATTGTTAGTTTTATCTTTGCTTGGAAGCTGGTCACTGCTGGTTGGATCATCTTGTTTACCTCCTTAGAGTTGGCATCTAGTGTGCTCGTCATTTTTTTGATGATGACAGATACTTGTGGTCCATATTGGAGCATTTTTTGTGCAAAAGCCTTTTTCTCCGCGACAGTGGGCATCGGTGTTGCCTTGAGAACTGCTTGGAGAGCCACTATCTTTTCCGATATAGACTGAACTTCGGCAGCGGCCTTGGCGGCTTTCTCTATATCAGTGGCAGTGGCGGTGATCGTGAAAATACTTTTGACATGATTCAGCGCCTCAAGCGCGACATCATTGGCTGTGATCTTGGTCTTTGTTTCAGTCTGTTTTTTAGCAGCAGGAGCTTGAGCCAATATAGGCATATTGATCACTGATAACAAAAGTGCGGTGGTAATAAATATTATTTTCATATTAAGTGAAATTTAAGGATTTAATGAGTATTAGCAAGTGAATATGGAAATGCGTTAAGCAAGAATCGTCCTTAGTTGAGATGCGATAGCATCGTCTTGCCAGGGGAAGATGGTGCGCAGATCTAGGCAGAATTTCTCTTGCTCTGTATAGCCTACGATGGCTGGTTTGCCTGTGCGGAGTGATCGAGAGAGCTGATTAAGTGAGATGCCAGTAGGGTTTACCGAGAGAGCGATCGATGGAATCTGTGAGGTGGGCATAGTTCCTCCGCCAGTGGTGGCGGTGGAGTTGGCGCTAGTAATTTCACCTTTGGTGATTTCGCCAATTTTACTGAGGATCACATCTGCTCTAGCTTGAAGTTTTTGCGTGGTTTCGGCAAGATTTCTGAGTGTGGGGATGTCAGTCTGGCTAGGGTCTGACTGGGTGCGGAGGTATTCATCAATGCTTTCTTGGAGCACAGTGAGGATGAGTTTGTCACAGCGGACGGCGCGGAAGAAGGGTTCATTCTTGATGCCTGCGATGAGGTCGGATTTTCCTGCGATGATGCCAGATTGTGGACCACCTAAGAGTTTATCACCAGAGAAGCAGACTAGGTCGATGCCATTTTTGAGTGATGCTTGTGGGGTGGGCTCGTGGTCAATAGGGGCGAGTTCATCTGTATTCATGAGGGCGCCTGAGCCGATGTCCTCGACGAGCGGTATGCCGTGCTCATGCGCGAGTGCAGATAACTCGCTTGCTTCTGGCTCGGCGGTGAATCCTCCCATGTAAAAATTAGATCGGTGGACTTTGAGGATGAGTGCGGTGTTCGGGGTGATGGCGTTTGCGTAGTCGCTGAGGCGGGTTTTGTTTGTTGCTCCCACTTCTACCAGTTTAGCGCCGGATGTTTCTAAAATTTCTGGGATACGGAAGCCACCACCTATTTCTACGAGTTCACCGCGCGAGACGATGACTTCGTTTTTCTCACCATTGGCCAAGTGGCGAAGGATGACGATGAGGGCGGCGGCACAGTTGTTTACCACCGTGGAGGCCTCGGCATCGAGCAGGCAGGCGAGGGCAGTTTCTAAGTAACCAGCGCGCTTTCCTCGGGTGCCTTCTGGGAGGTTGAACTCTAAGTTTGAGTAGCCTGTAGCGATATTAACTAGAGCATCAGCGGCGGTCTTACCAAGAGGAGATCTACCGAGGTTGGTGTGGATGAGGACTCCTGTGCCGTTAATGACAGGCTTGAGTTTTGAGGCTGCGAAATGGTTTAGATTTTCAGTTATAGAAGTCTCTATTTCCTCACGATTCACTTCTTTTCCATCTAGGATTTGTTGTCGCCAGCCATCTAGTTCACGCCGGACGAAGCCGATAATCAATGGCTTTGGTAGGGAGATTATTTTGCTAAGTGAGTTGGCGAATTTCTCGACTGATGGTAGCTCTCTGAGTGACATGGTAATCATATAATAGGGATACGTTTAGGGGTGTAAAGTTTAGAGGTGTGAGAAATGAAAAATATTCTAGGGCTATCAAACGATCAAGAATATCTCTACAATTAACACGAGTTACCAGAAAAGGATAATTTTTTTGTAACGAAACTGGTTACAAATGGGTTATACATTGAGCATGTTTTTAAAACGTAAAGATCCCATAGAGCTTCAGGCATTTATTAAACTCCTGACGGAACATCAGGCAAACTTGCGTGCATTCATCGTGTCACTCATGCCGGGAAGCCCTGATGTCGCTGATGTGTTGCAGGAGACGAACGTGATACTGTGGCAAAAGCGTGATAAGTTTGAAATTGGCACTAATTTCATAGCTTGGAGCTTCCAGATCGCACGCTACGAGGTGCATCACCAGCGGCAACGTGCCCGGCGGCATGATAAGATCATGTTCTCTGAGGAACTTGTGGATCTACTCAGTGATACGAACTCGCCATCTGCTGGGGAAAAAGATCTCCACGCGGCTCTAGATAATTGCTTGGGCCAGTTGAGCGAAGACCAAAAAGAAATGATACAACAGCGCTACACTCCCGGTCACTCGCTGGAGGAATACGCGGCCACTAGTGGGCGCTCAGCGGGTAGTCTTCGTATTGCTTTACTCCGTATCCGTGAAAAACTTAGGCACTGTGTCGAAAAAACCTTAGCTATTAAATCGTAATGAATCCTACCGGTCAAGAATACCAGATGTTTTGCTGCTCGGCTTCCTCTTTTTCTTTTTCGTGAGATTAGCTATAAATTTAGCTTTTCAGATGGGGGCGGGTGTATAGTGTCTGTGATGTGATCACGATAGGAGTTTCTAGTCAGAAAGGTGGAGTGGGGAAGACCACAGTTTCGATAAATTTGGCATATGCCTTTGCGCGCTCTGGGCGGAAGGTTCTCGTCATCGATGCCGACCCGCAGGGCTCTGTAGGCTTGTCGCTGACTAAAAAAACGCGGACATTGAAAGGTTTTTTTGATTATTTGAGTGATGCAGGAGAGAGCTTCGAGAGCGTGATCGTACCCACGCGAATGGAGACATTGTCGCTCGTGCCAGCAGGGCAGGGTAGCGACTATGATGTGAGCTTTGGCTATGAAGCTGAGCCCAGCATGGGTGCTGGTGTGAGATCATTTCTAACAGATGCGGAAAAAGCAGGCTATGATATCTGTATTGTTGACACGGCAGCGGGGCTATTCGGGATTACCAAGGATATCTTAGTAGAGGTGGATGCTGTATTAGTGCCACAGCAGTCGGAGCCACTTGGAATTCGCAGCATGCCAAAAATGTTAGAAGCCTTAAGAAAGGTGAGGCAGATGAACCCTAAGCTACATATCTTGGGTGTATTGCTGACGATGGTGCAGAGAAACCTCCGTGAGAGTGTGGATGCGGGTGAAGGATTGCGTTCCGTGTTGCCAGCAAATCTGGTCATGACTGCGGAGATTCCGCGAGATGATCTATTTATAAAGGCGAGTGCCAGGGGGCTTCCTGTAGGAGTTTTAAGAGAAGGAGCAGAGATTCTTGAAGAATTTAATACACTGAGGAGAGAAATAGAGCTGAAGCTCGAGAAGCGGAATACAGCTGGCAACGAAAGGATAAGATAATGAATTCGATAAACTCATGGATAAATGAAGACGAGGTGCGCAAGCTGGCAGAAGATTTGACAGCCAGTCCAGAGGAAATGAAGGGATGGCCGAGTGATGATTTTGATGGTTGTGATGGTTTCGCAATTCCTGAAAAGCAAGGTGAGGGCTCTAGTAATACAGTGAGCAAGGAACTGGAAATATTCTCAGAGAATGATAGCAAAACTGAAATAGACATAGGCCAAGAAGTCAAAGAAAGTAAGTCTAGCTCACTCGCGATAGCGAGTGCAATGGCTGCTTCTGTTGGGCTAATAGGAAAGAGACAGTCTGAACCTGTAAAAGAATCTATCGCTGATACTAGGCCGGCGGAACCTGATGCGGGGACATTTCCTCCAATCTGTGACCATTGCCTCAATGAGGTGCCCGTCAACCTAGATGAAAACGCTAGGGTTCCCCTCCCGAGTGTGCATCCGGATAAAGGAATAGGAACCTTTGAACAGATCGATAAGCAGCTGGCTAAGACCTTAAAGGCAAATGGTATCTGTGTGATTGATCGCGATGGTGATGTGTTATATTCCAGTATGAAAAATCAGAGTTTAGTAGCATTTACTATCAATGCAACGGTCGGAACGAAACTCATGAAGACTCAAGATGGTGAGTTTGCTAATATTCGTGTCAAGATTGCCGCAGGAGAATATCTGGAATTTGTCTCAGTGAAATCTACCCGTGGCGTGCTGATATTAGCAGCGTCAATGGATCATGTTCTAGGTAATACCAATGCTCAGTATGTAGCAAGTGATGTGCTTAAAATCGCCAACTTAGTTTGATTTTAATTACTTTGCTGAACATGTCTCGGTAAGGATGGAATTGAATATGTGTCAATCCTACTATGTGTATCCAAACCAGAAGCTAGATTGCCATTAGGTATAGCCAGGAACATAGACCGTGAATTTATCTGGATTTTAAAAAGGAAATAAACAAATGATTGAATGGCTAACATTCTTTATGATCATGGCGGTAGGGCAGTTCAGCCCGGGGCCAGACATGATATTACTGACGCGGGTATCACTAGCCGAAGGCAGACGGGCTGGCTGGGCGACAGCTTGTGGCATCGCTTCTGGTCTGATGATCCATGCGGGCATTGCTGTTTCTGGTCTAGCCTTTGTCTTAGCAAGAAATGAGGCGGTCAATCGCTGGATCAAGTATCTTGCATGCGGATATCTAATCTGGCTTGCTTACCAGTTGATGAAATCCGCAATGAATAAAGTTAAATTTAAACTAGATAGCGGACCACCCACACGCTCACAAACGAGCTTAGCTGGATACTGGAGAATGGGGTTTCTGTGCAACATTCTGAACCCAAAAGTAGCCATCTTTCTGGCAGGCGTGACCTTGCCTTTTTTAGAGCTAGGGATGAAGACAGATCTAGAGATAAGAGATTCAGCCTGGGCGGCTATCCTATGGGCGACTATCTTCCTAGAAGGCTGGCTACTCTGGAGCATCTGGGTGTGGATGCTCCAAGTCCGGATGATTAAGGATCACTACCAACGCAATGCACACATCATCGATGGTGTGTTCGGAATGTGCCTCATCGCGCTCGCCGTGATGCTAGTCTTGTCATGAATCTTATTCTATCGTCTCAGCTTTATTGAATCAACCGTGGTGTTCTCACTCTGGGTGTATCGTGTTCGATTAGAAGCTTGGGTCAGCCTAGAATTATTTAGGATCAGACTTTCTTAATCCGGGATGATTGCCAGAGCTGGAAAAAAACTCCGGACAGGGCGAGTGCGGCACCGAAAAATTCGCGGGTGAGTTCGACACGTGGATCTTTAGCGGACATCGAGGTCTGGGCTATATTGAAGGATTCTTCGCTGAAGATGTTGGACCAGAGGCCAGGAGCGGTCGTGATCATTTCAAAGAAGCAGGCGGTGATGGCGACGACAAAATACCAAGTCGGCAGTTTGCGAAATGAAACCACAACGAATCCGATTGCAATGATCAGGTAGAAAATAAGCCAGAGGGCAGAATCGACGGTCGAGTTGTTAAACGAGGGCTGGCTGTAGATACCAGGATCGACATCGTTGCGCTGGAGCCAGGCAAAGAGGGCAAAGAGGGCGGCAAACAGGATATTAATGGCAAGGGATTTACTTTTGGTATTGCCTATGGGTTTCATGTCGGTTGTTTTTAATTGGTTTCTATAGAGATGTGGCTTTTGGCTGTTTCTTCTGCCAGAGAACTATGATTATACTAACCGTAAAACTAGCCGGAGTAAAGTAGGGAGTCGAGTCTTGGTGCCTTTCAGGCTAGGTCACTAAATAGTGCAGTGGACTGAATAAACGATTATTATTTCCCTTCAGCCGCGGTGTACCATTGCTGCTGGAATCGTTCCCATGCGTTTTGCGACTCTTCTCGTTTCCCCAGTGCTTTGGAGACCAGCGATTGATGGAATGCCCCTCCTGCGATGGCTAGTCGTCGGCTCGAAGGAGGATGTCCAACAAGCATGGGGTCGATGGTAATCGGAGACTCTAACAAAATTTTGGTAATCATGTTCGTGAGTTTAGGTCCGACCATCCAAATCACCTTATCTTTTTCCGCCACCTCACGAAACAGCAACGGTGTTTGATATTCGATCATCGGTTGGTCGTCAGTGTTGATCGGATAGGAAGCGAATAGACGACGAGCTTCCGTCAGATTACCAACGTAGTTGAATAGTATCGTCGATGGTGATGGGGTCATCATCATTTTGGCGGAGGCTTGATGCCAATTCGCATTCGCTAGTGTTTCCAGCATGGTATCACGTTTTACGGGTGGTGGAATCGGTAAAGGCTTCTTATTTAGTTGTCCGATGAGGGCAACCTTCTCATTGCCAGGGGTGAAGTTGTTATGCCACATGGTGACCTGGTCGAATGCTTCTAGCATCGTCCTCGCGATGACGCCAAATTCGGTCTCGGTGATTTGATACAGTGGCAGCCATTGGACGAAAATACCATCTGGATTAAGGCGCCTAACTGCGGACTGATAGTGGTCGAGACTATAGAGGCTGCCTGCACCGCGACGGTAGGGAAGAAATAGATCAGCATTGATCATATCAAATTTCTTATTTGATGCCATCAGGTAGTGGCGGCCATCTTCTATCAAAATGGTTGAACGTGGGTCGGTAAAAACGCCGCCGGTCATTTCGGGTGGGATATAGGATTTTGCCGCTTCCACTACCGCAGGCGTGAGTTCGGAACTGACTACATTACTCACATTTAGGAATTCTGGACCGAGAGAAGCACCTGCCGACATCCCGGTTCCGAAGCCAATGTTGAAAATACTTTTCACCTTCGGGTAAGCGATCAGTGGGATACGCGATTGATTCGCTTGTTCGGTGAAGACTTCGGTTGACCCCAAGGAATATGAGCCATTAATTTTGATGGCGATATGACCGTTAGTTTTTTCGATAGCCGTTACCGTGCAGTCGCTGCCTTCCCATGTTTGAAGAACTTTGACGGGCTTTAATTTCACGTGTTGTCCCTGTGTTGGAAACTTTGTTGGATTCAGCAAGGTGAATAATAGAATGAGGCAGACGGCGGCCGCGGATCGGGTGATGATCGCTGCACGCTTCCAGCCCATTGGGAATAGTAGTGCAACGATCAGGTAGCCGGCAGCGAGTAGTTGCATGCTGCCCCACATGCCGAAGGATGGGAGTAAGATGAACCCACAGATCAGAGCGCCCATGATAGCGCCCAGCGTGTTTGCGGCGAGTATGCGACCGAGCGTGCGGCCGGGCTGATTGGCGTGCTGCTCAGTAGCTTTCATCAGAAATGGAAAGACCATGCCCAGAGCCAATACCGTTAAGCCGATGCCACGAAAGCCGATACTGAAAATTCGGCTCACGTAGTTGTCCCAAGACTCGAGCTTGTAAACCGGCTGCAGGTCATTTGTCACCTGCATCAACATCCAAGGGTTAAGCAAGAGTAAGGCGCCACCAATGAGCACTAGCACTCCAGTGATTTGTAGTGGTGGTAGTTTTAGTCGTGATAAAAGTGAGCTGATCCACGCGCCGATTGCGAGGCAGATCAGGACAACAGTTAGGATGATCGCAAATGAATAGACTGAATTTTCATGAACCTGTGCGAAGATACGCGTCCAAAGAACTTCGAGAGAGAGCACTGAGAAGCCTGAGAAAAAGCAGAGCGGTAGGATGATGCGGTCACTGAGTGAATTATCTTGAGGTTCGGATTGCGATTCGTTTTCTGGCTTATTATCTAGCAGATGATTTGATTTAGTTGGATCTATCGTTGCCTCGGGCCGGCGTGATAGCCACCATGAAAGGCCAGCGACCGCTGCTGATAGAGAGATCGCTATTGTGTAGGTGGTTTTGAAGCCAAAGGTTGGGATGAGAACAAATGCTGCGTAGGACACCCCTAAGGCGGCACCTAGTGTGTTAGTCCCGTAAATAAAGGCTGCCATGCGGCCAAATCGACTGCGATCGTGGATAATGGCTTGGCCGATTGCTGGAATCGTGCCGCCCATGAAGAACGCAGCAGGGAAGATGAGTAGCAGCGAGAGAGCAAACTTGATGATCAATATCCAAGCGGTGCCAGAGACAGACTCGTAAACATGTGGGTAAACCCCGTAGAATATCTTCAGGATCACGAAATAGATCAGTGCGGTCAGCAAGATGCCTACTTCGAGTGCTGCATAGAGCCGCAGTGGGTTAGCTGAGGCGCTAGTGCGCTTTCCCCACCACCAGCTACCAAAGCCGATTCCAGCAAAGAATGCGGCCAGTGTGATGGAGGTAGCATGGGCTGTGTTTCCGAACAGCAGACCGAGTTGTTTCATCCACAGGACTTGGTAGATTAGTCCAGCAAATCCCGATACAAACATCATTACCATAATTGGCAATAGCGGAAGATCTTTCCGAGCTACTTTAGCTGCTGCTTGTTGGCGCTCACGTTGGTATTTTGATTGGCCCTTCATCGAGAGAAATTGATAGCTAGAGGAACAATCAACCGCAAGTGGAATCGGGACTATTTAGCTTACTTGATTGGCCTCAAAGCATGTTGGGGTGGGGGCAAAGACAAAATTAAGTCATGAACTGTTTTATTGAACCGGTTTGGTCGAGTTTTTTACGTGCCATTTCTAGGTCGAGATCACCGTAGTGTTCCATCGGATTTCCGTGGGCGTTGAGCAGTGTGGTGTAGAAGTTGCCGAGGGTCTTGTGACCTTCGGTTCCTAAAACTGGTAGACGGATATAGCGTCCTGCGATATCAAGATTGCAGTCCTTGCCAGACATAATGAGGAAGGGGGTCTCCAGGCCAATGCCATGGTGAGTCTCCCCATTTTCCGGAAAGTACATGATCATCGTGTTATCGAACATGGTACCATTTCCCTCAGGCGACTGCTTGAGTTTTTCGACAATAGTCTTGATCTGATTAATGTGACTGATACGGATTTGCTCCCTAGTCTTCCATGCTGGCACACCACCGAAGGCTTCGTCATGACCTAGCGGGTGGATACCGATGCGGTCTGTTTCATTTCCTGGTAGACCAGTTACTGGTGTTCCTAGATCATCAATCGTATAGGTTACGACATTAGTTAAACCGGCTTTCAGTGCAGAAACGAGCACGTCTGTCATGGCTGCCTGTTTCTCTGGCGTGCTCGCATTAGCGCCACCATTAAGATGCACAGGCGGAAGATCTGGTAGATGATTGGCGAGTGAACCGGAGAGATCGATCAGCTTCTTGTTACGGTTACGAATCGCGTTAATGGATTCGATCTGCGCCTCCTGACGTCTCATTTCATGTCCTTTTATCCCACTCAGTTTCATGCCCTCTTTACCCTGTAGAAACGACAACATGTCATTATCAGAATTAACTGCATCTGGGTTTAAGACGGATTTGAATAGTTCACTACGTGCGGTGTCCGGATCGGCATAACAGTAATTACGGGTCTGTGCTGATGGTGCGGAATAGCCAGATACAATTCCTGTGCGTCCTTGGGCGAATGACAACTCGACATGTCCGAATGCTGAGGGGAATAGCTTTGCGAGTTCAAAGTCGATCGTCGCGCGTTTGATGGCACTTAGCGTATTTCGGTTCGATTTGAAACAGCCCATTACGGATGAGAAGGAGTAGTGGACGTTTTCGCTCATCTTGGCTGAAAGTCCCTGAAGGATGGTCATGTTCTCCTTGTGTGCGTCCAAGCCACGAAGCCACTTGGGCAGCTCATGCTTGTCGAGAGCGACTTCGAATGGTTGCTTCTTCTCATCAAGTGCTTTGTCCTCGGCAGAAAAAGAGGGAAGAGCCATTTCAAGAGGACGGATACCACTAGATTTCCGGATAAAAATGAAGCGCTTGGGTATTCCGTTGCCCGCTATACTCTCAGCCGCAAGCAACTGATTAAAGGATGGCGCTAGGGACATTGCCCCTGCGCCAAGTGCTGAGGTTTTTAAGAAGTTTCTTCGGTTTGTCATGGTTCTAGTTTTCTATTGGTTTACGGTAAATGAATGAATCTGATGTGAGTAGTGATACAATTACGGCATCAAAACTGCCACCACTCTCAGTGTAGGCCTTTTCAGCATCGATGAGCGACTTTGAATCCGAAAGAAATTCGTTGCGACCCAAGAAATAACGGAAGGCATGGCGGATAATGGATTGACGAACCCGGCGGGATTTCCCTAGGCGTTCAGCTAGGTCAATCGCATTCTTTAGTTCTCCATCCAGTGAATCGTCTCCTGTTCCCTTGAGATATCCTTTTGGATCGACCGGGCTAGTCTTGTAGATGTCCCGAAGATCGATGAGGTGATTGCGACCAGGAGGTTTATCAGGCTGTTTTTCAATGAGGTTTTTAGGATACTCGAGCGATTCCTCAGTGCGGAAGCGGCCAAAGTCATCATAGCTTTCAAATACGTAACCTAGCGGGTTCATTGCTTCGTGGCACCTCCAACAGTATTTTGCTTCAGTCTTACCAGCTAAGCGAGAACGCAGAGTTCTTGTGTGGTCCTCAGGAATGACGGCATCTACGGTGATTGGGATGTTTGGGATGGTGCCAGCGAGTAACTTTTCGCGCACCCATTTACCGCGGTGAACGGGATCGGTTTGGGTATTTTGTGCAAAAGCGATGAGCCAAGAAGGATGCGTGAGCAGACCTTTGCGATTGGGGACTTTTGCCGGCTGGACGGCTGACCAATTCCAGTTATCCTTACGATAATTAAAGAATTTAGCCACATTTTCTCCCGGCATGAAATCAGAGCCATATCCTCGATACATGTCGAAGGGAGCAGCATCTTCTTGTCCTTTGTCTAGTCTAGCTGTAATTGTAGTCATCGACTTCTTGAATAGCTGAATTGGTTTGCCTTGTCGGTTTCCTTTATTCAAATTATCCGTGTTAATACTCCGCATATTTACTTTTTTTAGGAACTCCTTATGATCGAGAAGGTCTTCCTTCTTGAAGTCCTTCCAGTTGGTATCTTTGAAGTGCTCGTAGATGCTTTTGATTCTGTCGGAGGCCTCCTGCATCCGCTCGTTGTCTCCGTCATGATAAACATAGAACTTTTCGGTGGTCAGTAGTTCTTCAAAAACGTTTTTGTCGTTTTCCAAGATATATTCGACGAGCCGGTCTGTCTCGTTAATCAGACGTGATGTCGCATTTCCAAGCCTATCCCCTCCGAATCTTTTCTCATCCTTGAAAACAGCCTGTGCGCTGGGGTATCCAAAAAACTCGCGGAAGAACCGCAGCTTACGGATAGTGGCATTAGTGGAATTATTATTATAATTTTTGTCTGCAAGGATTGGATCAATGAGATAATTGATGTCTCTCTTTTTCAGCATCCGCAGAACTTCCCGTTTGTAGTCCTCCCGGGTATCCAGTCTGCCACTCTCAGCCGCCTTGACTAGTTCCTCATCGGGGCTTTGGTCAGTGAGGGCATAGGCAATCGCATAGCTGACATCACGCGGCGAAAGCATCCTACGACCATGCTTATCTGCCGTTCCCTTACCAAATTCCTGACGATAGGAAAATTCACCCGATAAAATGAAAGTTTGGATGAGCTTTTGAATGGCTTTGAGTTTGCCCAGTTTGGTGATGTAGGATTTTGATAGAGCTAGATATTCTGCTGCTTCCTTAGTCGTCGGAGAGCGCTCTAGAATTTGCACAGACAGCTGCTGAACAAGATCTGATAGGAGTTGATCTGACGGAGGTCCAGCTTCGATACGTTCCTGTTCAAACCCTTTTTTCCAATCGGCCAAGCATTTCTCAATGACCTCATTGTAATGATCGCCTTTCTTACGATGCTTCATGACCGATGCTCGCACCACAACCATTTCAGCATCATCTAGAGCTTTATAGACAAGCGGTTTGATTCTGCGGCCATTATCATTGATTACCTGTTCGCGGAGCTCGGGCATATAATCCCGCAGAATGGTCATACGACCCTGAATGTCGCGTTCGTAGTCACCGAAGTAGAACCAGGCTCGTTCGCACATTTCCCTAAGTATCTCATCCGCTTTTTTCTCGTGTTGTGAATCTAGCAGGAACTGATGAATCACGCCATCTCCATCAAGCTTTTTCATCATCCCTAAGGCAACGTGGACAGGTGCTTTTTTGTATTTCTCACCCTCAGCCAATTCCTTGATCTCCTTTAGCACTACTGGTATAAACGTCGGTAGTAGGGCCTCATTTTTGCTGCCGTAAATCTCATCGCAATAGAGTGCTATAAAGGTTTCAAGGAACTCTTTTCGCGTGGTCAATGTCGCATGATGTTGATCATCGAGCGCCATGATTGTATCGATGGCGGGAAGATATTTACCATTTTTCTCCGGCACTAGATTGTTGGTAATGTATTTGGATGTATTCTGAGCATTCGTCAGCATGCTAGACAAGTGGCCGCCAGTGAAGTCCTCGGTGGCGTAATACCTAACGCCGGAGGCGGTTGGCAGGAGAAAGGGGTTCGCAAGGCTAAGGTTCGTTATTTTGCTGCTGCCCATGACAACAGATCTTTTTTTGCCTCTTTTTATTTGGGTGGTGTTCTCCAGCATCCGCTGGAATTTCGCGTTAAAAATATATTCGCTGATCAACCAGCGTCGGTCATAGGTGAAACTAGGTAAGTCTTTGTATTCACCGGAAAAGAGCTTTTCATGGTCGACGTAGTTGCCAAACTCGGGCTTCTGAAGCTTTCCTTCTAAGGTAGATGCTTTATAGACTTCTAGTTCAGCCGAAACAAAGTCTAGCAATTCTTTGCGCTCTGCTTCCGTTGGCTGATCTTCTTTTTTGGGAGGCATGTGCCCAAAGTAGAGTTGTTCTTGCATCCGGTTCAATAGATTGAGACGCTGTGGGACCTTCAGTTCAGCCAGATTATCTAATCTAATATCACCTTCCTCCATTCCCGACTCGTGGCAGGTGTAGCAGTAGAAAGCTAAATTATTATCGGTTTTCTCCGGTATGCGGAAGACGTGTTCTTTGCTGGTTTTTACCTCCACGGCAGATGCCCGTTCAATGGCGCAGAGGCTCAGGAGTGTGCAGCTTAACGCTACTGTTAATTGGGATCTTCTCATGTTGAGTTACTAGGAAATTTTTGATAGAATGTTTTACTGGATAAAATGAATAATATCCTTTGCTTACGACTTTGAGCTATTAGCTCTTTCAATGTAGTTGTTATTAAATGGTGGAGGGATGAACTCGTCTAAAAACTCTTTTTTACATTGCGGTGGCTGATTCTATCACACTAGCTGAAGGGGCATCTCTAGAAAGTAAGGAAATAGATAAGATAGAGCATGCGTTGAAATAAATAACTATTTATAAATTTAGATGCCTCAACAAAACAAGCAAATTAAATAATTGTTATTCTTCTTGAGGCGTCTGAATATTAGGCTGTATTTAATAAAGGTCTCAAAAAATCAGTTAGCTATTCATTTTTTTCATGGTTTAAAAGTGACACTCAGCTTCATTTCATCAGCGATAGGAGCTGTGAATGACAAAATTTGGTAATTCTCGTTCTGCTCCTCCTCAGTGGTCGGCGGCTTAGCATCCAGGACCTTCCAGACCCCGCCGTGATTATCATTTCTAAACACTTGTAGAGTTTTTCCGTTTCTCTTCAAGGTGACCATAGAACCTGTTATTTTTATCTCAGCTCTCGTCATGAGCGCCCATCTTACCGCCTCTGCTGGCGCGGAAATAGTATCGGTGATTAATGTGGTCTTACTTTCTCTATTGAAAACAGCTCTCCGCACGACTTTATCTGCCTGGCCTTTATAAGCTGGTGACATATCAATCGTAACATGGCCACCTTCTGGCTTACTCTCAAATTCAGTTATCGGTGAAGTTCCCGCATCCATTTCCTGTAGCTTACCGCCGATGACTAGTGTGTTATGGCTAAAATTATTGAGGCGAAAATACTGCCATCGTTCTTCATCAGCACTGAAGTATCCTGGTAAATTATAATTTTCAGATCCTAGGTCTTCTATCCAGCGGACTCCATCTGATTCGAAAACGAATGAGCCTATATCCATATGGGCATGACTCGCTTTAGGGAGCCCACCTTTAATGGCTAAAAACATCGCTTTAGGATCGTCCCATGAGCCACGGAATGTCGCGATTGGCTGACTTCCCAGCCACTTAGAATCAATTGCTATTGGTGGTGCCGTTTTTTTTGTCGGTTGAGGAAGCCAGAGTAAATGAAAGGGAAAGAGGCGACCTAATCGAGATGATGGATCCTTCTGAGCAACAAGAATATCTCTCTCTATTGCCTCTCGAATATAACGAACAGTAGAGGGATCATTAAATTCTCGCGCCATCCATGATTGCGCGGGACTTATTTTGCTTTCCTGAGCGGTGGATCCGGAATCAGCAAAATTATAAAGAATCCCTGTAGGACCTGCGAGCCGAGCTGGAAATAAGGTGGATCGTTCAAACTCAGGTGGTGTAGGGATCACCATTTCTTTCTGGTCAGACCTGACAGCGGCTAGTCCGAGTATGTGGTAGTTTGACCCGTAGTGCCAGTAAGATGCTCCTTCAGGATAGCCTCCGTTTGGCTGGTAGAATTCGCGGCATCTTTCTAGGACCGCTCTTGCTTCAAGCCTAGCTCGATGAATCGGCTCACCTTTTTTTCCAGAACACGTTCGGTGATCAAAAGACCTGTGGCGCAGACTTGGGTCCAGTTATTACGCAGATTTGACCACCAAGCTTTGTTAGATTGGGTGTATCCTGCTCTTGCTGGTTCTCGTCCTAGTTTAATCAGTGCTTTAGAGAACAGATCACGCTGTTCTAAGCTAAGGTCATGGTAGAGCCAGTCATAACCTATCGCAACTGCGGTGGACATCTCAGCAGTATCGAGAAAATGTGAAGGGTTCCAATCCTTGAAGCGACAGGCAGTATCTAACTCTAGGATCGCTCGGTTTAGATATTTCTTATCACCAGTCAGTCGCCAAGCCATGGCAGTGTGAAGTATATTACCCAGCGCGTGACGACTCTCACCTAGCAAGCGTCTACCGTCTTTTATTTGGTGCTTAGTAGGACGAATGTTGAGGATCTTGTCAGTTCGTCGGATGAGTTCATCATATAACTTCCCAACTAAAGGTTCAGACTTAATTCTAGCCTTTAGCTGAGTCTCTTCTGCTTCAGAGAAAAACAACCGCGGGTGAGTGTATTGATCAGCATGAGCTAAGTTACTAATGTAAAGCATCACTCCTAGTAAAGTGATAATGTATCGATTCATTATTTTAAGGCTCATAGACTCAATATTACGCAGTCTAAATAGAGATTCTTTCTAGGATATCTCAATATTAACAGATAAGTTTAACCCTCAAATTGAATCGCTAAAGGCTACAGATAAGCGGAAAGTATAGCCACGATTTCAAGCTATATTTAAGAGATCGATTGCTCCGTCAAATAGATTAGTTTTGCTTCGTCAATTAATTACCGTGAATTAGGTAATTTCGTGGTGAGCCTGAATGTATAACCGCAACACGTTGAAGAGACAAAAAAAACCGAACCGCCAGATGATGGCTTGTTCGGCATTTTGCATCAATTGATAAGTTTACAGCTGGCAGAGGGGGAGAGATTCGAACTCTCGGTGAGTCTCCCCACGTCGGTTTTCAAGACCGGTGCATTAAACCACTCTGCCACCCCTCCGATGAAGCTGCAAATGTTATTGGTTGCGGCGGAAAGAAAACGTGAAACGCGATGAAACGCAAGAAAAAACTGTCGCGAATTTTGACTTTTTTCCTATCGCTTACGACTCGGGCCAGTTTAACATACTCATCTATGAGCAGCGCAGTGATATTATTTTCAGGACAAGGAGCCCAGAATGTGGGCATGGGCAAGGATTTAGCAGAAAACTACCCAGTGGCAAAAGCACTGTTCGCTGAGGCCGATGTGGCACTAGGTTTTTCGCTTAGTGAGATTATGTTTGAAGGTCCAGCTGATGAACTGATGAAGACATCTCACTGTCAACCCGCACTCTATTTACACGGTCTGGCATGTTTAGCAGTTTTAAGGGAGCGCGTTCCTAGTTTCACGTCAGTGGCGGCAGCTGGGTTATCACTGGGAGAATTCACCGCACATGCGGCGGCAGGGACATTTAGCTTTGCTGATGGACTGAAGGTAGTGGAGTTGCGTGGTCAGTTCATGGAAGAGGCGTGTGATGCGACCAAGGGCGCAATGGCCGCAATGATTGGGGGGACTCCAGAAGTGGTGAAAGCACTTGCTGCGGAATGCGATGTCGATGTGGCAAATTTCAATGCACCGGGACAAATCGTCGTTTCTGGAAGCGAAGAGGGGGTTGATAAAGCAGTGGCAGGAGCCAAGGCAGCTGGCATTAAGATGGCAAAGAAACTCAATGTAGCTGGAGCCTATCACTCACGTCTGATGCAGACTGCGCAGGATAAACTAGCGGGAGTGCTGTATGGCACAGCGGTCAATGAGTCAAACATCCCAGTGGTGAGTAATTTCAAAGGTGGGATCGTGAATGGAGCTGATGAGATCCGTGAGACGCTTGAAAAGCAGGTCACGGGATCGGTGAGATGGGTGGAGTGTATTGAGGCATTGATTGCTGAAGGTCACACCACATTCATCGAGCTAGGACCAGGCAGGCTGATCGCCGGAATGATGAAACGTATTAATAAAGAAGCAACCGTGATCTGTGTGGAGGATATTGCGTCTCTTGATGCGGCGGTAGTGGCGTTGAGTTGAAAATGATAAGTAATCAAAAACGGGCATTAATTTTAACCGCATTCATTTCATCTGGTTTAATGGCTGGCTGCGTGAGTAAAGCCGAGCTTCAGCCGAAGAATAATTTTATCAGTCCGATAGAAGAAGAGACAATAAAAGAGAGGTTTAAATCGATGATTACTAAAATGAATCAAGCCGGCGATTACGCAATCTCACGCGATAGTATTGCTACAAGTTGCTATTTGGGGACGCTTAGTCGAGAGAAGCTTCAGGTAGAGTCAGCAAAATAGCGATTCCACATAATGGCTAAGGATAGTGGGGGGGGTGGCAAACACCCCGATTTACGGCATTTGTGTTTGAGCTATCTATACTCTATTCAAGAGGAATGTTGGTATTTAATCATCGGAGGAGTTTATTTAGCCATTAGATCGCTTAGAGGAGCATCGCGGTTTGCTTGGCAATCAAACCCTACCGCTGGTATATAAACCTGAAATACTGTAGCCAATGACTATTGACAATTCACTAATGCCGTGGCAAGTGCTAACCATCAATTATGAGTGACCAAACATACCGCATAGCAGTAGGCGCCGATCATGGCGGAGTAGTTCTGAAAGACACTGTAGCTCGTTACCTTAAGGATAAAGGCCATGAGGTGACTGATTATGGGACGCACTCAAAGGACTCCGTAGATTACGCAGATTATGCAAATGAAGTGTCGATCGAAGTTGCGAATGGAACTTTTGATACCGGTATCCTGGTCTGCACTTCTGGAGTTGGGGTCTGTATGGCGGCGAACCGTCACGTGGGAATTAGGGCGGTGAACGTTCGCACTCCTGAGGAAGTGATTATCACGCGCGAGCACAATAATGCTAACATTCTTTGTCTGGGGCAGAACGTAGTGGATGAGGCTAACGTGGCAGCGATGGTTGATGCATTTTTAAACACAAAATTTGAAGGAGGAAGACATGAACCTAGACTCGCTAAGGCATCAGGTAGTGCGCTTTCGGTTGCTGACCCAGAGGTTTTCGCGACAGTTGCTGATGAAGGAAAAAGACAGCGCAGCCATATCGAACTGATCGCTTCAGAGAATTTCACTAGTTCGGCTGTGATGGAAGCGCAGGGTAGTCTGCTCACTAACAAATATGCAGAAGGCTATCCAGGCAGACGCTGGTATGGTGGTTGCGAGCATGTTGATGTTACGGAGCAGATCGCGATTGATCGCCTCAAGAAGCTCTTCGGAGCAGATCACGCAAACGTGCAGCCACACTCAGGATCGCAGGCGAATACTGCGGTTTATTTTTCAGTGCTCAAACCAGGTGATAAGATTCTCACCATGGATCTAGCGCACGGTGGGCACTTGACTCACGGGCATAAAGCTAACTTTTCAGGGAAATTTTACGACGTCACTCATTACGGCGTCAGCGAGGACGACATGCAGATCGACTACGATGCGCTTGAAAAAACTGCTATAGAGCTCAAGCCTGCACTGATCACAAGTGGTGCAAGTGCTTATTCACGTGAGATTGATTTCGCGCGGATGGGTGAGATAGCCAAGAAAGTGGGAGCATACCTCCTAGTGGACATGGCGCACATCGCAGGGCTCGTTGCTGCAGGAGTGCATCCTAATCCGGTTCCTCACGCAGACTTCGTGACTTCTACGACCCATAAATCATTACGCGGACCACGTGGCGGAGTGATTCTTTGCAAAGCAGAGCACGCTAAAAAAATCGATTCCACTGTGTTCCCCGGAATCCAAGGCGGACCACTCATGCACGTCATCGCAGCGAAGGCAGTGTGCTTCGGCGAGGCGCTCAAGCCTGAGTTCAAGGAATATTCAAAGCAGGTCATTAAGAACGCACAGGCAATGGCGGCGAGACTTATCGAGCACGGCTACAGCATCGTGTCTGGCGGCACGGACAATCACCTCATGCTAGTTGATCTTAGACCATCAGGTATGGACGGAGCTATCGCTTCCGATGCACTTGACAAAGTAGGGATAACGATCAATAAAAACTCAATCCCATTTGACACCGCAGGGCCATTCAAGCCAAGTGGTATCAGACTAGGGACACCCGCTGTGACCACTCGTGGGATGAAAGAGGAAGACATCAGAAAAGTCTCAGACTTCATCCACGCAGCTCTTGAAAATAGAGCGAATGATGAAAAGTTAGCCGAGATCAGAGAAGAAGTATTCGCCTTTAACAGAGCGTTTCCTTTACCTAGATAATTTCATTTGAATAGGGTGGCAGTATTCTTTAACTAGAATACTGCATTAGAGGTTCAGCGGGGGGTATCATACCATCCCCACAGTGATACTGGATTGATCGTTTGATGGAATGATTTGAAAGTGCAGCAAAGCTGACTAGGGAAATGGTATTATTACTTTGTTTTAATCAATGCGTTTGATTAGCCAGCCGTTGGTTTTTCTCGTCAGTTGGTAAGTGTAGGAGTGAGTTTTGAGAATCATCCCTGGATTTCTCCACGAATAAACGACTTCTACAATGGGCTCTTGATCTAGCGAGTAGCCAATACAGTGCATCTCTGTTCCGTTCTCAGAGGTAGGTGAAGATCTCCACTGAACAGTGATTTGTTTGTCTTTTGTGATGCATTTGATTTCCTCGTCAGCCAGAGCAAGCTTACGAAGTGCGTTGCTGAGAGGGAGGACTTTTTTTGGTAGTAGTAAAAAAAGAGCGAGTGTTTTTTCTGAAGTGAGAACCTCAGGAAGTGATCTATCCTTAGCTTTTGGTTTCTTGACTACTGGTAATTCTGGGTCGGTGATAAACCTCGTTTGCTCTTCACATGCGATGGCTGGGATGCTTCCCACAAGGACTGAAAAAATAACGATAATCAACAAGAACTTCATAGATCTATTACGATCTTGATCACAGTTTGCTTAGATTACTGGGCTCAATTAGCGGGATTTCTAGGTCATTGACTCTTTTTGGGGGGATGACCAGACATCGTATCCTCTGATGATGAGGTGATCATTCATCCATTAAACATCTTCAATCATACCGACGGAATCACATTTCTCACGTTTAATTTTTTAAAACCCCATGCTTTGAACGTTTAAGTTATGTCAAATCACCCTTTTCGTCGTTGGAAAGTGGCTTAGTCGTAGCTTCATTTTGAGCTGGGAGGAAGACTTCCACCAATGGGTGATCAATGGATCACGGGTGTGCCGAAGAGGGTGAAGCCTGAGGAGCGTTCTATCTTAATCGGAAGGATTTTACCACTCATCCGCTCTGCTTTACCATCGAAGATGACGATCTTGTTCTGGCTGGTTCTGCTGGTCATTCTGTTGGGGTCTTTCTTTGATCCTCCAGTGCAGAGGACTTCTTGAGTGGTGCCCACTTGGAGCTCGTTCTTATCGATGGCCATCTGGTTCACCATGGCAAGTAGGTCCTGGTTGCGCTCCTCTTTGACGGTCTCAGCGATCTGATCGATCATGTCTGCGGCAGGAGTTTTTCTGCGTTGTGAATATCGGAAAACAAAGGCGTTATCGAAGCCGATGTCGCGCATGGTTTCCTTAGTCATGAGGTAGTCTTCCTCAGTCTCGCCTGGGTAGCCTACGATAACGTCAGTAGTGATGGCTAAGTCCTTGCGGGCGGCTTTCATTTTGTTACAGATTTCGACAAATTTCTCGTTCTTATATGGCCTGCGCATCCGCTTGAGAATACGATCACTGCCGCTCTGCATAGGGAAATGGATGTGTGAGCAGAGTTTGGGGAGATAGGTGAAGGCGCTGATGAGATCATCGCGGTAGCCAATAGGGTGGGGGGAGGTGAAACGAATACGTTCAATACCATCGATCTCATGCACTGCTTCTAAGAGCTGCACGAATGGTGACTTGCCATCTACTTTAGGGAATTCTGTTCTGCCATAGAGATTCACGATTTGCCCGAGAAGTGTGACCTCAACCACGCCCTTATCTCTGAGCTGCTTGATCTCATCGATAATACTTGTAATAGGCCTGCCACGCTCGCGGCCACGTGTGTCTGGGACGATACAGTAGGAACACTTCATGTTGCAGCCCTGCATGATGGAGACGAAGGTGGCGGGACTCATTTCTTCATCGACGTGATCTTTGATGGTGTTTTGAGAATCTAGTTCTTCGTCCGTGTCACAGACACTTTCACCGATCATGGAGAGCTCCACATCATCCATCCTACGTTCCAGCCTTTTGCTGAGAATATCATCCACATACTCGAACACTTTGTGGTATTTCTGAGTGCCTACTACGACATCTAGATGGGGGACATTATCAAATAATTCGGCCCCACGGCTCTGAGCCATACAGCCCATGAAACCATAAACAACATGTGGCTTCCGCACGCGGTGCTTGCCCATATGGCCCATTTTACCAAGTGCTTTTTGCTCGGCCTGATCTCGCACCGAACAGGTATTGACGAGGATGGCGTCAGCATCAAACTCGTCCTTAGTAAGCGTGTAACCACCTTCAGAAAACATCCGAGCAACCTGCTCAGAATCGCGTTCATTCATTTGTCATCCGTAGGTCTTGATAAATACTTTAGGCATTACAATTAGGTAATAGGACTAGCGGACTAAGAAATCAAGCCTTATGGGGATCTCTTTTAGCGATGAACCAAGCGGATTTGATACGCGTGGAATTCCTCGGTTTCATCCTTGGATAGGAACATTGCTTGGATGTTATGTTTACCTTTCGGGATGTTGATCCCTTGGAAAAGGTAGTGAGTTTCCTTGCCGAGTGGTTTTCCTTTGTAAACCGTAGTGCCAATCTGAAGCATGGGGGTGAAGCCCTCAAGCGTCAGATCTTTCATCTGCTTTGCTGGTGCGACATAGACGATGATATCGGCACGAGTTTCAGCAGAGAAAAATAGCTTCCAAAACCCATCGAATTTAATTCCCCAGCTCTGAGAAATCCTCTCCTGCCAGGTCAGTACGAGCGGGTTTTCATGTTCTTTATCCACGACGATGTATGGGATACCTTTGTCCCTGACACGAGTCATGGTCACATCATCATACCAAGCATCATAAAGCTCAGTGAGACGCTTCACTTCCTCTGGGTGCATCTCCGCGAGGTTATTAGCCTCTCCTGGGTCATCAGTCAGGTTGTAGAGTTCAAATGCTTTTCTCTCTTCCAATCTCGTATTACTAAATCCAGAATTATTAGAAAGTTTCCACTGCTGGTCACGGATCATAAAGTTGTGGTAACGGACTAGTTTGGCGCCTCGATGTGCTTGGATGACGACTGGCCGAGGAGCGAGCTTAGCATTCTCATCGAGAGATTTTTCTAACAGACTTCTCCCATCAAACGCGAATGCCTCAGGCACTCCTAGTTCACAAGCATCCATGATGGTAGGCATGATATCGATGTGGGCTGCGATGTTTGAGCTGATTTTCTTTCCGGTTTTAAATTTAGCTGGCCAGTGAATCCATAATGGCGAGCGGATTCCACCTTCATAGACGTTACTTTTCATACCACGGAATTCCCCCGTCCAGCGCTGCGTATTCGGTCCGTTGTCGTTGAGATAAATAATGATCGTATTCTCTAATAATTTATTTGTATCCAGCAAACTGACTAACTTACCGACGTTCTGATCAATATTCGTGATCATGGCCGCGATCCGTGCAACTTTATCGAGCTGTTTTGTATTATCACGCTGACCTTCAGGCAGGATAGAAGCAATATCCTTTGTCTTGTAATACTCTAATAATTTCTCCGGGACATCACCGAATGGACCATGCGGTGCATTCGTAGCGATGTAAGCGAAGAATGGTCTCTTAGCTGTCACAGAAATGTTGATGAACTTGATTGCTTCATCAAAGTATAGATCAGTGCAATACCCCTTAGTGGCAACCTCGGAGTTATTTCTAAATAAGATAGGGTCGGTATAGCGCTGATTATTCTCGATAGGTTCGGATGGTTGACCTAGTCCTCCGCCTTTGTGAATAAATGAATACTCAAATCCTTGGTCAGATGGGCGCATCGGGTAGTTATCTCCAAGGTGCCATTTGCCAAAGATCCCGGTTGCGTAGCCTGCGCCCTGGAGTGCTTCTGCAATGGTGACCTCATCGGTCGCCATCATGGACCTTGCGAGATAGGTATCGAGGCATTTGGTGCGCTGATTGTATCTGCCGGTCATCAGCGATGCTCTGGTGGGCGAGCACACTGGACTTACGTAAAAACAATCCCAACTAACACTATTATCAGCGAGTTGATCGATATTTGGAGTTTCGATAATGGTGTTTCCATGGACACCAAAATCGCCCCAGCCCTGGTCATCGCTCATGATCAAGATCACATTGGGCTGATTTGAAATCTCTTCTACTATAGGTTCAGGTTCCTGATCTACTTCTTCAACTGCTGGTATTTCCTGAGCATAGATCGGCATGTGAGGAATGAGGAGGCTACCAAAAATGATACTAGGCTTTAAAATAGCAGATAATTTTGAGGCAATCATGATTTATAATTTAACTATGTAAAAGGATTTGATCAAGGTCAAGATCAGGGATGTAAGATGCCGGATAATTGTTCTTACTTGAAATAAACCTGATGGGTTAGTGTCAGGTAAGTCTAAATCTATGTGGCTAATTTCATTCGATCTTTTGTTAAGTTTTGTAGTTGGTCTTCTATACAGCTAGTATTTACAGCTAGTTGATGAAGTAGAATTTTATACACAAAATAGGCTCACGATTTCTCGTGAGCCTGTTTTTATTCTTTGTTGGAAAATGATGGTGCAAGATACTGGATTTGAACCAGTGACCTTTACCATGTCAAGGTACTGCTCTACCAACTGAGCTAATCCTGCACTTATCGGTGACGGTCATGCTGTCACAACGGCTGAAAGTTAATCTCCTCGTCGCGATGTTGCAATCTTTATTTACATCATTTCTTAAATTTCAATCGCAGTCACTGAAATGACTCCTTGGAAGGTTTCTAGTTCCTTGATGACTTCAGCACTTGGTGTGGTATCTAGCTCGATGACGTTGAGGGCGTTGCCTTCAGATTTATTACGAGCGAGTGAGAGGTTAGCAATGTTCAGGCTGTGCTTACCTAGGACAGTGCCTACGTGACCAACGATACCAGGGGAGTCGTCATTACGAACGATGAGAAATTTACCGTTGATGTTGGTATCGACGAATAATCTATCGATCTCCACGATGCGGGCTGACTTACCAATGATGGTTCCAGCGAGACGGAATTTCTCTTTACCTTTGATGAGCTCCACCACGATGAGTTCAGAGAACTCGGTGGTCGCGTTAATAGTGGATTCTGTTAGATTAAGTCCCATGTCCTTAGCAATCGCGGTGGCATTGACGATGTTTACCTGACCGTCTGCACGGGCTGCTTCGAGGTAGCCCGTTAATGCGGTGCGGGAAATAAGCGCTGTGTCTTTTAGGCCGATTTCTCCGTGGTATGAAACGCGGAGTGCGTCTGGGTTCGCTGGTCCTAGCTTAGCGAGGAATTTACCAAGTGAGCTGGCTAGTTCTAGGTAATGCCCTACTTCTGCGAGTGCTGCGGCATCTAGTGATGGCATGTTGATCGCATTTCTGATCTCGCCGGTGGTAAGGAAATCGCGGACTTGCTCGGCTACCTGGATACCCACATTTTCCTGAGCTTCATTGGTAGATGCTCCGAGGTGTGGGGTAAACGCGGTGTGCTTACCGAGTGTGAAAAGGGGGTGATCTGCTGATGGTGGTTCGTCTTCAAAGACATCGAGTCCACAGCCAGCAATATGACCAGAATCGATAGATGCTTTGAGGGCTACTTCATCAATGAGTCCACCGCGTGCGCAGTTGACTACGATGGCCCCTTTATTCATCAACGCGAGTCTATCTGCATTAAGAATATGCTTGGTGTCATCAGTAAGCGGGACGTGAAGTGTGACGACGTCAGCTCCAGTTAGGGCCGCATCTGGTGTCTCTGCTAGTTCTACTTTAAGCTGTTCAGCGCGGGCTGCTGTTAAGAATGGATCAAAGGCGACGATGGTCATGTTAAATGCTTGAGCGCGCTTAGCGAACTCTGAGCCGATTCGACCCATACCGATGACCGCTAGACGCTTCTCGTTGAGTTCGATTCCTTTGAAGGCTTTTCGGGCAGCGGGGAAGTCACCAGAGATGACTCCGTTGTGACCGTGGGCGATGTTTCTGGCGGTAGAGAGCATGAGCGTGAACGCTAGCTCGGCAGTAGAAATGGTGTTTCCCGTAGGAGTATTCATGACGATAACTCCGTGATCGGTGGCGGCTTCGCGGTCGATATTGTCCACACCCACACCAGCTCTACCGATTACTTTTAGCTTGGTAGCGGCGGCGAGAACTTCGCGCGTCACCTTAGTCTGCGAGCGGACAACTAGACCATCGTATTCACCGATGATGGCGATGAGTTCTTCAGGGCTAAGACCTGTTTTGAAATCAGCACTTAGATCTGGATGGGCGTTAATGGCGTCTACTCCTTTTTCAGAAATAGGATCGGATACAAGGATGCGTTTTGAATGTGTAGTAGTCATAATGGTAATTTGTGACTTCCTATAAAAGCTTAGCTCTATTATGTCAAACCATCATGTGACATTTTCACAATATAGAGCGGAAAGGCATCTACACCCTGAATTCTCAATCGATACTAAAAAGTAAAGAACGCAGTCATACTATGAAATTCCTGAAAACGAAACGGAGAAATGAATAAAGTGAGATCATCCATCTCTAAAACGCCCGCTATTTTATCTAGCGTTTCTTTATCCATCCACTTTCTGACAGATAGAATAACAACTTTAAAGATACGTGGTAATCCAATGATTTACTCTACATGATTTTTACTCCCACTCGATACTCGCAGGAGGCTTGCTTGAGATATCGTAGAGGACGCGGTTGATACCGTCGACTTCGTTGAGGATGCGGTTGGAAACTTTTCTGAGGAGTGGGGTGGGTAGGTCTACCCAGTCGGCAGTCATGGCGTCTTCGGAGATAACCGCACGGAGGTTGGTGGCGAACTCATAGCTGCGCTCATCGCCTTTGACTCCGACGGTTTTCACGGGGATGAGCCCGGCGTATGCCTGCCAGGTTTTTTCATACCAACCGCTTGCTTTTAGTTCTTCGATGAAGATGGCATCGCAGTCACGGATGATGTCTAGTTTCTCTTTGGTGAGATCTCCTGGGCATCTTACTGCGAGGCCTGGCCCAGGGAATGGGTGGCGGTTTAGGATGTCTTGAGCGATACCCAACGTGGCACCTAGCTCGCGGACTTCGTCTTTGAATAGCTCAGCAAGTGGCTCTAACACTTTACCCTGCTTTTGCATTTCGAGGATGCGTGGGACGCGGTTGTGGTGGGTCTTGATGGTGGATGCTTTTGAATTTTCGTTTGAAGCAGACTCAATGACATCTGGGTAAAGTGTGCCTTGTGCCAGCATTTCTGCATCGCCAACTGCATCCCAGAATACATCGATGAACATGTTGCCAATGATCTTACGTTTCTTCTCGGGATCTCCTTCACCAGCGAGTGCGGTGAGGAATCTTTCTGAGGCGTCAACTACGGTGATAGGCACGCCCATACGTTTGAAGTTAGCCTCTACTTCGGCAGTCTCGTTTTTGCGCATAAGACCCTGATCCACGTAAATGGCTTGCATGTTGACGCCCGCTTCATTGAGCAGGACGGCGAGGACTGTGGAGTCCACTCCGCCAGAGACGCCACAGACTACTTTCTTGTCGCCACAACGCTCTTTGATGCCTGCAATAAGTTCTTGTTTAAAGTCTTCAATCTTGAATTCAGCAAGCTCTCCCGCGGTATCGAGGAAGTTCTTGAGGATCTGAGTCCCCTCGTGTGAGTGGGTGACTTCTGGGTGGTATTGGATTCCGTAGAAGCGGTCATTCCACTGGAGAGAAACGGGGGTGCCATGTTGGTTAATGGCAATGATCTTACAGTTGTCTGCAAGGTGATCAACCGTATCTGAGTGGCTCATCCAGACTTGGCTTTCTGAGGAAATACCAGAGTAGAGGCCTTCGCTGGTCACGGGGAAAAGCCCTGCCTGTCCGTATTCGCGGTGCTTGCTGGATTTGACTGATCCACCGAACTTGATGTTAAGTAGCTGCATCCCGTAACAGACTCCTAGAACGGGGACATTGTAAGATTTCAGTAAATCAAAGTCGATATCTGGTGCGTCTGGATCACTGGTAGATGAGGGACCTCCAGAGAGGATGACGGCTCCAGGTTTGCCTATCTCTGAGAGATTTTCTGGCTGGTAAAGTTTAGCGAAGTATCCCAGCTCGCGGACACGGCGGACGATGAGTTGAGTGTATTGGGAGCCGAAGTCGAGGACGGCTACGTGATTGATTTCTTGCATGGAAAAGGAATGGAAATAGATGAATTTAAATAACCTGAAAGACCTAACTCAGAGGCTGGTAATTGGTAGGCTCTTCGGTGATGGTGATGTCATGTGCATGTGATTCGCGGAGTCCACCGGCTGTGATGCGGGTGAATACGGCGCGTTCGCGGAGTTCGTCTAGCGTGTTAGCTCCTACATATCCGAGGCCTGATTTGAGTCCACCCATGAGCTGAAAGATGACGTCTGAGAGCGGGCCCTTATAGGGAACACGACCTTCGACTCCTTCTGCAACCATTTTGCCTGAAGCATTCTGGCTGTATCTATCTTTTGATCCTTGGTGCATTGCTCCTAGTGAACCCATCCCACGGTAGGATTTAAATCTACGGCCTTGGAAATGAACCATGTTGCCTGGTGACTCGCGGGTGCCTGCAAGGATAGATCCTAGCATGACGAGATCTGCTCCGGCGGCGATGGCTTTTACCACGTCTCCAGAATAGCGAATACCACCATCTGCAATGACTGCGACTCCTTTATCACGGCAGTAGCCAGCGACATTTTGAATCGCAGTGAACTGTGGCATGCCGACACCTGCCACCACACGAGTGGTGCATATGGATCCTGGTCCCACGCCTACTTTCACAGCGGACGCACCGGCATTCACTAGGTCTTCTGCACCCTTACGAGTGACTACATTACCCGCTACGATAGGTGTGTCTCCCAGACCGCGTAGTGTGGCAATAACCTCCAGGACGCGGCTAGTGTGGCCGGTAGCGGCATCGATAAACAGAGCGTCTACACCTGCATCAATAAGTGCTTGAGCGCGTTCTACACATTCTGGTCCTGGACCAACGGCAGCTCCACAGCGGAGTTGTCCGTTGGTGTCTTTAGCGGCGCTGGTGAAGAGTAAGCGTTTCTCGATGTCAGCTCCGGTGATTAGACCAGCGAGGGTGCCGTCACTATTTACTAGCGGTAGCTTTTCAATACGATTTTCATAGAGGATTCGACGAGCTTCTTCGATGGTCGTATTTGCTGGCGCTGTGATGAGTCGATCAAGTGGAGTCATCACCTCGGAGACCTTGCGTTTTTCATTAGCACTATGGCGCACATCACGCTCGGTGACCATGCCTTCTAGTTTCCGGTCTGGAGCTACCACGGGGAACCCTGCGAATCCTTGATCATTCATGATCTGGCGGATCTGAGCCACATTCATATTTCTAGTAACCGTGTAGGGGTCATAAATGACGGCATTTTCTGAGCGCTTCACCTTAGATACCATCGCTGCTTGTGCCTCGATGGTGTTGTTACGATGAATGACGCCGATGCCGCCCTCGCGTGCAAGAGCCATTGCTAAATCAGCTTCAGATACTGAGTCCATAGCCGCAGAGACTACTGGGATATTAAGCCCAATATTCTGTGTGAGCCATGATGAAATCTTCGTCTCGTTCGGGATCACAGCGCTATGCTGGGGAACGAGGAGAACGTCGTCAAATGAAAGACCTAGAGAAATTTCTGCCATGTCGAAGACAACTCGAAAGAGGGGTGATATGCAAGTCTAAAAACATCGATTTTGTTAGGTACTTGTGTGGAGGCGAGCATTAGCTCTCCGAGAGCTTTAGTTGCTATAAGAGCCGTCATTGCTTAGCTGATCATTAAGTCATTGATCGGAGTCTCTGCTTCAACGTTCTGGACTAATGACTAATCAAGCAATGACCAATCAACAGCTAGCAGAGCCACTAATGGTGGATTGGCTCTTGTTAATGTTTCTCAAAGTTAAAATATAAATCTTGCAAATTTCATACATAAGCGATAATCCCAACCCGCATCTGGTATTTCGTGGCGCTTTTTTAAGCTCGATCGAGATGAATAGAGGGGCATTAGCTCAATTGGTAGAGCGCCTGCATGGCATGCAGGAGGTCAGCGGTTCGATTCCGCTATGCTCCACCATTTTTTCACTCTACTGAATCCAGTGGGGAGTGGTAATAAGGGGTGTCGGATCAAGTGAATTTTAGTTAGTAAAACGGCCTGTTTTTTTGATCGCATCTGGAGTATAACAGTTTAAAATATTGATTAAATGATAGCAGGAATAGAATTGGCAAAAGCATGTGCCCTCGCAGCAGACGAAAATAAGGCAGAAGACATCAAGGTATTAGATGTGAGTGGATTATCTCCAATCACAGATTTCATCGTAATCTGTTCTGGCACTTCGATGCCACACCTAAAGGCGATCATGCGCGATATTGGTAAGGATGTGCAGCAGAAGCTAAACGAACAACCACACAGCTCAGACGGAAATCCGGATGCCCGTTGGATCGTCCTAGACTATGTGAATGTGATGGTGCACGTGATGCTTGAAGACATGCGCACCCTCTATGCCCTGGAAGATCTTTGGGAAAATGCAGTTACTGTGGACTGGGAAAGCTAATGGCTGTTCAAAATGTTGTATAGCCTCGGATTCTTAGCAGCGAACAGGTAGCGATTACTTTTAATGTAAATGCTCAATAACTACCCCCGACAGCTCAATGTGTGGCTACTTGCCATACATTGCGGTTGTTTTTGTAGTTCACATTAGTGACAATCGTTGAGGTAATACCATCCTCACAGTTATACTGAATTGATCGTTTGATGGGATTATTTGAAAGTGCAGCAAAGCTGACTGAGGAAATGGTATAACATCGTTTTGAGTGATGTTGTTATATTTTTATTCGATGACGGATTTCGGCATATTCATGTATGATCTACATTATGAATCTGTCACAACAAGTCAAACGTATCGGGGTGCTCTCACCACCATTTCCGTGGGATAAGTCTCAAGTGAATGAGCAAAATGATCAAGAAGTAGTGATCATGCTACATGGTCTGTGGCGTTCCATAAGGGCGATGCAGCCGATGGCTAAGCATCTATCTGATCATGGCTATACCACGGTGAACGTTCCTTATTCATCATTTCGCCATGACCTAGATAAGCTTGTGAGTATCGTGATTGAGGAAATCCGTCCTTGGGTGGAGCAGGGGAAGACAATCCATTTTGTCACTCATTCGCTCGGTGGAGTGGTTGTGAAGCGTTTGTTAGAGATACTTGAGCTGAGTCAGATTGAGAAGATTGGTCGTGTTGTGATGCTAGCGCCCCCTCACAAGGGGAGCGAAATAGTGGATTGGCTCAGAAGCTCACCCCTTAGATCGATCAAGGGTGTGTTAGGTCCTGCGGGAGATTTTCTGAGTAGCGTACAGATGGCTAGGCAATCTGGGGAATTCCCCTCAGGCGTGGAAGCTGCTGTCATCATGGGAGAGAAGAGAGCCATTCCATTTTTCAGAAAACTTCTCGATGCATCTAATGATGGTATTGTCTCAGTTGAAAAAGGCAGGTTATTGGGTATCAAAGAATTTAAAGTAGTGAACTCTGATCACACATTTATCAGCAGTGATCTTGTGGTGATGCAGTTGACAACTAATTTTATCGATCACGGGACGATGGTAGATGAATCTATCAACGATTGATACTTGATCAGTAAGGGGCAAATGGCTATCTTTCGGATATGTCAAAAAGCCCAACAAAATACACGCTAAAAGTTTTTCTCTATGAGATCTCGCCACAGATCTGGCGGAGGTTCACTATATCGGGCAGCGCAACCTTTGCTGAACTGCATGATACGCTCCAAATTGCAATGGGCTGGGAGGATAAGCAACCCCATGAGTTTCGCCATGGGAAGGGGAAAAACCTAACCAATGTGATTGCTTCGGTGGCTGAAGATGTTGTGGTCGAGGGGAAATTTACCGATGAAAAGAAATTGACGATCGATAAGTTTCTCAGCCATAAAAAAGTACCTACACGCATATTATACCGTTATGATTTTCTAGAGGATTGGGTCCATGAGCTTGTATTCGAGAAAAAACAAGAACTTGAAGAGGGGGCAACGGTGGCTTCTGAACTTTTAGAAGGCGAGCGCGCCTGCCCACCCGAGGATTGTGGTGGAACTTGGGGGTATATGAGCGCGCTTGAAGGGGATGTTGACTGGATGGATGATAATTTTAATCCAGAACTTTTTGACCCAACCGCGGTTGTATTAAGCTAATCAACAAATCATGAAAACACGTGAAAAAATTCTTAATTCTGCTTGGGGATTATTTGCTAAAGATGGCTTTGAGACTGTTTCTGTTAGAGATATCACACAGCATGCAGACGTGAATTTGGCATCTGTAAGTTATCATTTTGGAAGCAAGGATGGCTTAATCCAAGAGATCGTCATCAAGGCTCTAGTGCCAATGAATAAACAACGTGTAAAACTGCTCAAACAGGCAGGAGATTTAGTAGGAGGGGTAGAGAATGTGCAGATGCGTGCGCTAATAAAATCATTTGTTCGTCCCGTAGTCTGCCCAGAAGAATATGGTGGGTGCTCAGATATGATGGCAAGGCTGATGGCACGCTACCTGATCGATAGAGATTATGAAGTGCCAATGAAAGTAATGGACTCCTTTGGCCATGTGTATCAGATTTTCGGTATCGCTATCCGCGCACAGTGCCCGGGGCTTAATCCGAAGAAAGCGCTGGAGAAACTTATTTTTTCAACGGGAGCAGTCTTTATGTTCCAATCGTTTTCGGGTTTAGCAGCAAAGGCTGTGGGGAATGATTCAGCGCTTTATGTGGATGATTACCTCGAAGATGCCGTGGTCTTTTGCGAAGCTGGATTTAAGGCAGAGTGACTTGTTAGAAGACAGCTTTCCAAACCTTAACGAACGACCCTTTTATTTCCTCGCCGATCATGTAGATACATGGGATGAAAATCAGGGTAATAGCAGTGGCGAAGAGAATACCAAAACCTAATGAGATGGCCATTGGAATCAGGAATTGAGCTTGGATTGATGTTTCAAACATCAGAGGCATAAGCCCCACGAAGGTAGTGATCGAGGTAAGAATGATAGGGCGGAATCTTCGCGCTCCTGCTTCCATTATGGAATCCTTGAAAGGAATCCCTTCCAGTCTTCTGGTGTTAATGTAGTCAACTAACACAAGTGAGTCATTCACTACGATGCCAGCGAGCGCAAGCATTCCGAATGTGCTAAGAATAGAGAGATCAATCCCCAGTATAGCATGTCCCCAGACAGCTCCTACGACACCAAATGGAACTGCTGTTAGGACATATAATGGTTGGAGAAATGATTTAAATGGGATAGCTAGCAGTGCAAAAAGAGCCAGTATAAGAAAAACAAATAATATCAGAGTTCTACTGTTTGAGTTCTTATATTCTGCAACTTCCCCTTGATATGCCCATGAGACAGACGGATAGGCTAGACATAGTTCATTCATCTTGTCGGCGATTAATGGCTCAAATTTAATGAGCTCGCTCATGCTAGTAACGGCCGCGCCAAAGTCAAAGACCCTTGAACCGTCTTCTCTGTCGATCCTTGGTGGTGTCATGGTTTCTGTGATGTTAGCAAACTGCGAGAATGGCGCTGTTTGCCCGTTTTTGAGGTTTATCCGGAGGGACTCAAGAGTGTGCATAGATGTTCGCATCTCTTCTGGTAATTTAAGCATTACCTTTATCTCATCTTCGCCTCGTTGTATCTTCTGAATTTGCTGACCATAGAATGCCGAGCGAACTTGCTTGGCTATATCATCTTCAGACAGCTGAGATTGTTTTGCGATCGGCTTGAGCGATATCTGTAGTTGGCGGTTTCCTCTGGGACGTTTACCCCATGTAGAGGTGACCATTTCTTGCTCCATGAGCCATTCCCTCATCTGTTCTATGACCTTGTCTTTATCAGCTTCATTACTCCCTCTTAGCTCAAACTCAAGTCCGTCTTGGTCTCTATTGGAGTGTTTACCCTGCGTACTCTCACTTCGGATGACGAATCGTTCAGCACCAGGGATCTGACCATTGAGTTCACGCCATCTAGCTGCTATTTCTGAGTTCTTAACCCCCTTCGAGGTGCGCAGACTAGGTGGTGTTATCTCTAGCATCACGTATGCTATATGATCACCAGCACTTCCCCAGTTTAGCCTGCCACCCAGTGTGCTAACCACATTTCCGATTAGACTCTTTCCTGTGCCATCATCGATGAAGGATGCTTTAAGCGGATCGATGGCTTCAAGTATTTCATTGAGTTTTGCTTCAGTAACTCCGCGTTCAGTGCCAGATTTCATTTCTAGCTTAGCAGACAGGAAGTATCGCTCGGTGGAAGGGATGAACTTAAATTCCATACGGTTAGTTTGGTAGCCACGGGTGATGGCTAAGATACCTACAAATAGGAATAATACAGCATAGCGGTGAGAGATAGCGATTTTCAGTAACGGCATGTAGAGCTTTTTAACAATAACAGTCATCATGTTTGCCACAGAGTCTTGCACCTTCGCAATAATATTGCTGTCAGGAGAGACTGGCTTTAGATTTTTGAGGTGAGAGGGTAGGATTAATTTAGACTCAATCAAAGAAAAAATCAGCACAGGAATTACCACCAGTGGAATTTGCTTCGCCATATTGCCGATATAACCATCATCAAAGTACATCAGCGGAAGAAATGCGACGATCGTGGTGATGATTCCAAAGGTAACTGGAGTTGCTACTTCCTTAGTGCCGAGCACAGCCGCTTCCATTGGGTCGTATTTTCCTGATTTTACTTTGGCGTAGATATTTTCACCAGTCACGATGGCATCGTCTACCACCATGCCTAAAACAATAATGAAGCCGAATAGGCTCATGTTGTTGACGGTTACTCCGGTGTAATACATCGAGATGGCAGCTCCCGCGAAGCTTACTGGGATTCCTATCGTTACCCAGAAGGCTATTTTTGGACGTAAGAATAGTCCAAGCAGGATCATCACTAAGACGGCTCCTTGAAGTAAATTAGTAAATAATGTGTGGAGCCTTCCTCTGAGGCTTATAGAGTCATCGTCCCATGTGGCTAGGTTTATCCCCACAGGAAATGTATCGTTGGCTCGATTTATATAGTCTTTCACTATATCTGCAGTTTTGAGCGCGTTTTCTCCATCTAGCCTCATTACATCAACCATTAATACAGGCATTCCGTTGAACTTAGATTCCTTTTCCTTTTCTTCAAAACTATCGATTACCTTTGCCACGTCAGAGACTCTGATCGATGATCCTTTCACCGACTTTATAATAAGGTTTTCAAATTTTTCTCCAGTGAGGGCTTTATTGTTAGAGCGGATCGTGATGTTTTCTCCGTTCGCTTTGATCGCCCCAGCAGAGACATCTACCGAGTCGCGACGGATACCGCTGACCACGTCAGCAAAAGTTAGACCATAGGCATCCAGCTTATCAGGGAGAACCTCGATAGAAATTTCTTTTGAACTATCTCCTACAACTCTCACCTTTGAAATACCTGGTAGAGAGGTGAGATCATCTCTTACTTTTCTGGCGGCTTTGAGAAGAGCTTGCTCAGAGAGATCACCATAGACTGCCACTGAGATAACAGATTTCCAGGTTGCTGTGTCTAAAATATAGATTTGCGGTTTATCATCATTTTGTGGGAAGGTAGAGATTCTCTCCACACGAGATTCTATCTCGATTTTCATGTCATTGATATCAACATTGTCTGTGATATAGACTTGGATACGCGCATTACCTCTCTGAGCAATAGCCTTGATCTGTTTTACTCCTGCGAGGTCTTCTAGAGCTTTCTCCACGGGCAGTATGATCTTCGCCTCGACAGCATCTGGTGAAGCTCCTTTGAAGGGGATACTAATGTCTACTCTTGGAAATGTCATCGCAGGCTCTACTTCCACGCCTAATTTAAAGTAAGACAAGTAGGCACCGTAGAGCAATATGGATAACATTAAGACGCTAGCCGCTACGTGATTTTTTGTGAACCATCTGATCATAATTTTTTTGTTTTACTAAAGGAATTATTTAAACTTCGCTCGGAGACTTATGTTGCGCCGCCCAGTAATCTAAACGCTCTTTGATACGTTTTTCCATTCCATTTTCTGTCGGAGAATAATACTGTCTTCCCTCAGGAAGATAGGCTTGTGGCACGTAGTTCCCTTCAAATGAATGCGAATAATGATATTCCAGCTCTGAATCCTTGGTGCCAGAAGCTGAGGCTAGTTTTTTTCTAGTTGGGGTCCGCAGGTGGACCGGCACTGCAAGCGTCTTACCATTTTCTACGTCTTCTATCGCAGCATCGAGCGCTTTGTAAGCACTGTTAGATTTGGGTGCGGTAGCGAGATAGACTGTCGCGTGGGCGAGCGGGATGCGTCCTTCTGGCATGCCTAGAAATTCAAATGCTTGCTGAGCATCCATCGCCACGCGCAGACCGTTAGAGTCCGCTAAGCCGATGTCTTCGCTAGCAGAAATAACCATCCGCCGAGCGATGTAGCGTGGATCCTCACCAGCGACTAACATCTTCGCCAGCCAGTAAAGTGCTGCGTCCGGATCTGAGCCTCGGATGGACTTAATGTAGGCAGAAATGGTATCGTAATGTGTGTCTCCAGTGGCATCATAGACGATGGCTTTTTTCTGGATAGATTCTGCGGCAATTTCTAATGTCAGATGAATCTCACCTGTGTCGTTTTCAGGAGTGGTTAGAGCGGCGAGCTCCAAAGCAGTTAGAGCCTTACGGACATCACCATCCGCTTTCTCTGCGATGTGGCGGAGAGCTTCTGGATCAGCCTTTATCGGTTCATTCCCCAATCCCATTCCGGTATCAGCAAGAGCCTTTTCTAGCACTGGAATGAGATCATCCACACTCACGGCATCTAGCTGGAATATCTGTGAGCGCGAGGTGAGAGGGGAGTTTATGTAATAATATGGATTATGCGTTGTCGCACCGATAAATCGCACCGTCCCACGTTCAATGTGAGGTAAAAGCACGTCTTGCTGCGCTTTGTTAAATCGGTGGATTTCATCGATAAATAGTATCGTGGTCTGGTTTCGCAATTGCTTCCAAGTACGCGCCTGAGCGATCTTGTCACGGATTTCGCTGACGTTAGACTCCACGCCATTAAGCATTTCAAATCTAGAGTTCGTCGTCTTGGCGATCACCGTTGCCAAGGTCGTCTTGCCAGTTCCCGGAGGCCCGTAAAAGATGAGTGATGAGAAGCGATCCGCCTCTATCGCTCTGCGTAAAAGCTTACCCTCACCGAGGATGTGCTGTTGTCCAGCAATGTCATTGAGCGTAGTTGGGCGTAAGCGAGCGGCTAGCGGTTGGTCAAAGCTGGGCGAGCCTTGCTCACTAATGTTGCCATCTGGATCACCTTCTGGAAAGAGCTCACTCATCAGATTAAATAGAAACTAAGATTCCTTGAGCTTCTCCAAGCGTTTTGTTTGCTCATCGAGGATGAAAACAGAGCGTTTATAATCGATCAATGATTCTAGTTTCTCCGCTTCTTCACGTGATCGATTATCGATCTGGAGCACCATCTTCCCCATCTCCACACCTGGGATTTCTTCCACTAGTGACGGATTAGCGATGCGCAGGATAATATAACGGATCTTCCACCATTTCTTACGCAGTTCCACATGTTCAATCTGGCCATAGGGCATAGAAATAGTCTCTACCTCGGCATTGCCACCACGGAAAACATTACCTCTAACACGCCAATCAATCTCTACCTGATCTGCCATGAAGCGCACTTTCCCTTCCACGTGATCCTTGCCTAGGTGATCGGTCGCGGGGATTTCAAATTGAATCGAGATGGGTTCTGTATCAAACATTATTCTTTGTTCTTGGTATCGATGATGATGGTCACTGGACCATCGTTCGTGAGTGTTACTTGCATATCTGCTCCAAACTTACCAGTCTGACATGGTGCTGAAAGGTGGTTATTTAGCGTCTGGATAAATAAATCATAAAGTGGCTCAGATACTTCTGGCCGAGCAGACTTAGTATAAGAAGGCCGGTTGCCCTTCTTATAAGATGCATGAAGGGTGAATTGTGAGATGACCAGAGCCTCGCCAGAGACGTCTAAGAGAGAGAGATTCATCACCGCAGCCTCGTCATCAAAGATCCGCAAGTTTGTCACCTTTTTACATAGCCACTCCACATCCTCATCACAGTCACCATGCTCGATACCTAATAGAATGACGACTCCTTGCTGGATATTGCCATGGATGGCGCCAGAAATTTCTACTTTAGCAGATTTAGCTCTTTGTATGACAACTCTCATTTTAAACGTATCTAATTCAAAAATGGATTCTCCGGAGTGAGCGATATGATGTGATGGAAAGGAGATAGTGCCTGCATTGTGTTCTTCCAAAGCGACTCATCCTGCGGCATACTCATCACTTTAGGGATAGCAGGGGCGACGAACCAGACGTAGTTGTCCAGTTCATCTTCTAGCTGACCTTTAGTCCAGTTAGTGCTCCCTAAGTAGGCGCGCACAAGTGATCCACTCTGGTGCATCGTCTCCATCGCTTCCTCGGCAGAGATAGATGGCTTGCACTTGAGTTCACCATTCTTCTTCCAGCGAAAGCTCGCAAAGCTAAGCTGATCTTCAGCGACAGGTCCGCCATAATATAGAGGTAAGTTTTTTAGATTCTCAAAATGGTTACTACACATGAAATCTCCCACGGTTTTCCCTGTAGGCCGGTTCAGGATCAGCCCCTCAGACCCCGAAGCACGGTGGCTGTGTATCAAGATCACTGAGTCATCAAACACCCCATCTTGGAGCGATGGAGAGGCGAGGAGCAGCGAGCCATTGATTGGAGGCTTGAATGAATGGGCAGAATTATTCACGAGCTTAGTTTAGATCTGCTATCACCTCAGGTCAAGCGATAGCGCAGTAGATAGAGAACTTATTCCTTGTAACCACCCTAGGTAATCAGCGTATACTACAGTATAAAGTAATGTTTATGAGAGCTACCATCGAGAAACTGCCTAAAGCTAAGTGGACGCGACAGCACGCGGCGCATTTGCTCAAGCGCGCATCATTCTCTGGGAGCTCGGTGGAGATCAATGAGTGCTTTCATCTTGGACTAGAAGCATCGGTGAAACTGATCTTAGCCGGCCGTCAGCCCGGAGCGGTATCTTCACCCTCCAGAAAAAGGATAGACCCTCAGTTTCTAGCTGAAATCCCCCAACTCCCTAATCAGAAGCACGTTTCTGATGATGGAATGAAAACTGCTTATCAAAAACACCAACAGAAGTTATTCACGTTGCAGATGCAGTGGCTTCAGCGCATGTTAGATAGTGGGGGGCCACTTGAGAAAATAGTCCTGTTCTGGCACGGAATGCTCACTAGTTCATACACTAAAGTGAACTCAGCAGGATTTATCGTGCGCCAGAACCAGCTCTTCCGAGAGTGCGCATTTGGTGACTACCGTGCGCTGGTGAAACGCGTCTTATTGGATCCAGCAATGGTGGTGTATCTCGATATCGATAAAAACAAACGCACCAAGCCAAACGAAAATTTTGCACGTGAGTTATTAGAGATGTTCACCTTGGGCGAGGGGAATTATCAATCTGCGCTGATTAAGAAAATCGCTCGGGAAATAGTCGGACTGAGGCTGAAGCGAAGAAAAGATAAACTACCTTACGAGACATTAGACCTCAAAGGAATGGAAGCTAACTCAGGGTTTTCTGATCAAGAAAGACGTTTATCTAGGCTCATTGACTCGGTATTCGATCTTCCTGTCTGTGGAGAACTGCTAGTGCGGAGGTTATGGAAATTTTATGTCAGTGAGGATCAGGTAGATGAAGATAGGGTCAAATTCCTCGCCTATGAACTGAGGAAGTCTGGCTGGAAAATTTCCGTAGTATTAGAGCAGATTTTTCTAAGTGAGGCATTCTTCGATACATCAGTCATCAGCCAACAGATCAAATCACCAGTGCAATATCTGTTGCAAGCTCACAAGGAAGTAGGGGCAGTAACAATAGATCCTCAAGCCGCTCTCTATACGATGCAGAAGCTCGGTCAGTCACTCTTTAACCCACCTAATGTCTCCGGTTGGTCAGCAGGGATGACCTGGATCAATGGGACCACACTCTCAGCCAGATATGAACTATCCAAGATCATGGTGAGGGTGATGGGCCGGCAGAGTAATCCAGCGAGCAAGGCCTTCTATGAGCTGATGAAGAAGAACCGTGACCAAGGATTATTGATCATGTTAGATCATTTTATAGCGACTTCACTTCCTGCTGTGAAATCCGAATTATTCGTAGCAATGGCTAAAAGAGTAAAGAGCGAAGAACATGTAGAAATCTTTATTCTCTACCTGATGTGTATGCCTGAATACCAAATGTGTTAGAAAGGAATCACCTTATGAATAGCGAAAATGAAATATCCCTATCCTTAGCGCGGAGAGAATTTATGAAGACTGGACTTTTAGCATCGTTCAGCCTGCCTACTTTACTTAATTATTCCGCCCTAGCTGGTCCAATCCCCAAAGTTACAGCCAAGCATAAAACATTAGTGATCATCCAGCTAGATGGCGGAAACGATGGGCTCAACACCGTCGTTCCTTGGGGGAATAGCCGCTACTACCGAGCACGGGAAAACATCGCAATCAAAGAAGCTGATGTATTGAAGTTTACCGGAGTCAAAGCGGCCGAAGGACTTGGCGTCCACCCGCAGATGGAATATTTTACCGAATTATTCCAAGAGGGTAAACTCGCGGTGATCAACAACGTTGGCTATGCACAGCCTAACAGATCACATTTTAAATCTGGAGCTATCTGGGAATCAGGTCTAGATGGTGCCGCTATGGCCTCGGAAGATCAGATCAGAAATAGCTCAGGCTGGATAGGTAGATACTTTGATAAGCACTGCGGTGGAGAAAGTAATCTGGTGGGTGCTTACTATGGTGATAGTCCGCTCGCCATGCGTGGTCAGGCATTCACTGGCACCAGTATTAGTGATCTGCAGAGCCAGCCGTTTGGCTTCATGAAGCTGGGGGAAGATATGGCACTGCATCCAGCGTTCCGTAAGATGCAAGAGGCTGCTAAAAATGCTGATGAGTCATCAGGCGAGAAATTAAGTTTCGTCAGAAACGTCGCAGCGGAGACTCAGACCTCGACTGATCAGATGCGAAAATTTCTCGCCGATGTAAAACAACGCGGTGGCGATTTCCCGAGAACCAAACTAGGAAAGCAGCTAGGCATGATCTCAGAACTCATTATCAATGGTGGAGACACCCGCGTCTATCAGGCTAGGATTGGTGGGTTCGATACCCACTCAGGGCAAGCCGCCAAACACGCCAGGCTCTGGAAAGAGATCAACGATGCGCTGCGCGCATTCATGGGGAGGATGAAATCTACTGGATTAGATAATGATGTAGCAGTGATGACTTACTCTGAATTTGGGCGTCAGCTGAAGGAAAACGGAACTGGTGGAACTGATCATGGAGCGGCCGCTCCGGTGTTTATCATCGGCGGTGGGGTCAAAGGCGCAATTTATGGTAAACCGCCCACACTCAAAGGCGACCAAGTCAATAACTACGGCGGACTAGCCTACGAAATAGACTTTAGATCAGTCTACAAATCTATTTTAGAGGAGTATTTAAAAGTGGATACAATTGGCATCATCTCAGACAAATACCCAGCTTTAAAGTTGTTTTAATAGCGACCGTAGTTCGCGCTGAAACAGTAGGGTGGGTTTGGCAAACACACCCAGTTAATGGCGACAATCTTGATCTATCGATCCTATTGTGAGGGAAGATGTCGGCTATTTCAAAAGTCTGATCTAGCAGCACGCTAAAGCACTCTATTTTTCTCAGCGAGAAAGCCAATCAGAAGATAAGCCAAGATGACTGAGATACAGAGCCACAAGTTATTTAGCGTGACCATTTGGGAGTGGATAAAGCGAGCTAGTGACAGAGTAAGGAATCCGTAGCCGAAACCACAGACGACCACGAAGAAAAGCACTCTGAAGACAAAATACCAAGAACGTGCGATCTTTTTGGTTAATCTGACCAGATCAACTCCATAGATTACCAGAAGCGAAGCTGTCCATGCGATGCAAGCTGTCCAGCTGTGTTCTCTGATAAAACCAGCAAGGTTATTGATTAAGTCTTGGAGCATAGGGTAAATTGATGGCTAACGATCTAACAATTACTTACTAAGCACCCGTCAGGAAATTGATAACATCGCCATCCTTGACCTCGTATTCTTTGCCTTCAGCGCGGAGCACACCTGCTTCTCTCGCAGCGGCCACGGTCTTGTATTTCACATAGTCATCGTAGTGGATGACCTCAGCTCGGATGAATTGTTTCTCGAAATCTGTGTGGATCACGCCTGCTGCCACTGGAGCTTTGTCTCCTGCAGTGATTGTCCATGCGCGGGTTTCCTGTTCGCCAGTAGTAAGGTAGGTGCGGAGACCTAACAGGTCATACACTCCCTTGATTAGCTCGGAAGCACCTGAGTCTGCGATGCCCATATCGGTGAGGAATTCCTTAGCTTCTTCAGGTGAAAGTTCTGAAAGCTCTTCCTCGATCTGCGCCGAGAGAACCACCGCTTCAGCACCTTGAGTTTCTGAGGCATACTTACGGACTTTAGCCACCATCTCATGTCCATCTGGATTGGAAATGGCATCAGCGAGTTCGTCTTCAGCTACATTGCAGGCAAAGATAGATTTTTTAGAAGAAAGTAAGAAGAACTCGTTGAGGAGAACTTGCTCTTTTTCAGTCATCTCCAGAGTGAGTGCTGGATTTCCTTGGTCCAAGTGGGGGAGAAGTTTCTCAATAAGTGAAACCTCAGCTTTAGCTTCTTTATCACCACTTTTTGCTTTCTTAGAACGAGAATGGAGGCGTTTGTCTAGGGCTGCAATATCAGCAAGAATCAGCTCAGAGTTAATGATCTCGATATCGCGCAGAGGATCCACACTGCCTAGCTCGTGGATGATGTCGTCATCTATAAAACAACGGATCACTTGGACAATGGCATCAACTTCGCGGATTGTGGCCAAAAACTTATTACCTAGACCAGCACCTTCAGAGGCACCCTCTACAAGACCAGCAATATCCACGAACTCGATCGCAGTAGGGATCAGTTTTTTCGATCCAGAAAGCTCACTGAGCACAGCGATACGTTCATCGGGAACACTAACAACGCCAATGTTCGGGTCGATGGTGCAAAATGGGTAGTTAGCCGCCTCCGCTTTGCGGGTGCGAGTGACTGCGTTGAAAAGGGTTGATTTCCCTACGTTTGGTAATCCTACTATTCCTGCTTGGAGCATAGGCGAGAGGCTAGTAGGGAAATATCTAGATGCAAGTCATTTCCATGTCTGTTCATCGGATACTATTTCGTTGTGCATCTCCACTAGTTCGATGCTCTATTTACAATGACTAATTTTAGGTCTTGTGAGATCACTGCACCGCTTTACATTTATTTTGAATGATGAAGTTATCGATCTGTATTGTTGTTGGAATCTTGTTTTGCGTTGGGTGTGTGGACTCACCTTCGTTTTCTGATACTAAACCAGCTGTGATGCCGAGGGGGTTTTGGAAATCTAGTCCTCAAAAGGCAGCGGTAGATTATGCTCGTGAAAATTTAGATGAGAAAAACAGAGGTGAAATCACTGTGAAGAAGGATGCGCAAAGTCTTACGAATGGGATGATTGAATACGGAGGGCACAGTAATGTGTATGGGATGAGTAACCAGCTAGTCAGGTTTGGTAAACGTGCTGATGTTCGTAAAATAAGTTTCAGTTATGGATTCATGAGAAGGGGAAACTTTGTGAGGGAGTATGAGAAGCAGTCAAAGTGTTATAGCGGGTTAAATTATTCCTATGAAAAGGTAAGTAAGACAGCATCTTATAAACGATTTTCAAGAACGGATCGACCTTGTTAAAAAGCGTTGGGAGAAGTAAAAAGAGAAATGGAATAGTGCTCTATTTTTCTACAAGAAGTCTGTGATCGCGCGCTATCAAATATGTTGACCATAGTCGCCATCGATAATTCCTCTTAAGCTTAAATCTTCATCAATGTCAGGCCAATGTAGCCCAAATGGAGAAACTTCGATATTGTTTAGTTGTTCATGGCTTGCATTTTCTAGACGTTTGTTGTCCTTGATAGGAAAGGTGATGCAGACCCCGCTTTGTAGGGAAATGATAATCTTCCCCGCTTCATGACGGGCGGATGTTAGGGTTTCAGTCAAAGTATTCATGCCATTTTTCTATGATTAGTTCCTTGTGTGCGTCTGCCAACTCTTCTGCTTTTGAAAGCTCTTTCATCTTGATACCATGAGACTCTCTCAAGATAATTCCATCCTCGATCTCAAAAACAGCCTCTCCACTTTGGTAGCGGACATGGACATGAATGGGACGATGATCGTTGCTATAAAAGAAGAATCGAAAGCCTCCTTTACGAAAGACTGTTGGCATTAACAGAAGATAGCACTCCCCATTATTTCTGCAATCCTATTCTGGATGAATATTGATAATGAAATTAAGGCTAGGTGTCTTATGCTATGCTAGTTTCAGCTCGCAGTTGTTCAGAGTTGCGCGATTTAGGATACTAGCTTGCTAGGGGTAAGTTTTTTGATAAGGATGGCGGTATGGAATTTGATAGAGATGCAGTGAGAGAATTGGTGGTGAAGGTGGGGGAGTTTCAGTTGAAGTATTTTAGGTCGATGAAGAGTGAGTCTACGGAGGTGAAGTCGCTGCGGGAGACGGTTTCGTTTGTGGATGTGGAGTCTGAGAAGTTGCTGATGGATGGACTGATGCCGCTTGTTTCTGGGGCTGGGTTTTATGGCGAGGAGAGCGGTAAGTCTGGGTCGCAAGATCTGGTGTGGATCGTGGATCCGCTGGATGGGACCACTAATTTCCTCAGTGGGCTAGATCATTTCTCGGTTTCAGTTGCGCTGGTGAAGAATGGAAAATCGATTTTTGGGATTGTCTATAAACCTTTCAGTGGAGAAACTTATGAAGGTGAACTGGGTAAAGGAGTTCGCTATAATGGTGAGCTGATGACTGCTCGCATGATTAGTGATCCTTCGGAGGCTTTGTTTTTGACGGGATTTCCTTATCGTTCACCAGATAGGGCTGAGGGGTTTTTTAAGGCTGCTGCTAAAATTTTAACTCTAGGACGTGGTATTCGTAGGTCAGGGAGTGCGGCGCTGGATGTGGCTCAGCTTAGTTTAGGCTGGGTCCAGGGGTTCTGGGAGACCGATCTTCAGCCTTATGATATTGCGGCTGGTCTGATTATGCTGAGTGAGAACGGAATCATTGTAACGAATGAACATGGTGAGGATTTGAATATGTTCACAGATACTCTAATGGTCGCTGCTCAGCCAGCGGTTCATGCTGAGTTGTTAGAGCGGGTGAGGTCGGGGTATTGCTCAGGAAATGATCCAGAACCAGCTTGAAAAATAGCAGCCTGCTGGATGGGATTTACTTTTTGTTAGTTTTACTCACTGCGTTATCGAACCAGTTACCACCTAATTGATTGCCATTAGATTGGTTGTTAGATGTTGGCTTTTGTCTTTGATTTTGTTGTGGTCTGTTCGGTGATCCGCCTGATCTTGAACCTCCACCACCTGCATTCATTTCTGGATTAGCCTTCATGGAAAGGGCGATTCTATTTCTATGAAGATCTATTTCAGTGACGGTGACTTGCACTTTCTGCCCGACCTTGACTACCTCGGCTGGATCCTGGATGAAGTGGTCTGCGAGCTGGGAAATGTGGACTAGTCCGTCTTGATGCACACCGACATCTACGAAAGCACCGAAATTGGTCACGTTGGTGACGATTCCTGGTAGCTTCATGCCCTTCTCTAGATCTGATGGCTTGTCCACACCATCGGCAAAGCTGAATAACTCAAACTGCTTTCGGGGGTCGCGGCCTGGCTTGGAGAGTTCCGCGAAAATATCCTTTAGCGTGGGGAGACCCACTTCTGCTGAGACGTAGTCTTGAAGTTTTATCTTTTTTCTAGCTAAGTCGCTCTTGAGTAAATCATCGATGGTGCAGCCTGCATCAGCCGCCATTTTCTCTACCAGTGCGTAGCGCTCTGGGTGCACAGATGAGCTGTCTAGCGGGTGGGTGGCTCCACGAATACGGAGGAATCCTGCGGCTTGTTCAAATGCCTTGTCGCCGAGACGAGGGACTTTTTTAAGTTCTGCTCTGGAGGTGAATGGACCGTTCTCATTTCTGTAAATGATAAGATTAGCCGCAATAGACTCGTTCAGTCCAGAGACATAGGAGAGGAGTTGTTTTGAGGCGGTGTTGACTTCTACACCGACTCCATTGACGCAGGAGATGACGGTGTCATCGAGGCTGCTTTTGAGCGAGTTCTGATCCACGTCGTGCTGATACTGACCTACGCCGATCGATTTAGGATCTAGTTTTACCAGCTCTGAGAGTGGATCCATGAGGCGTCGGCCGATGGATACGGCGCCGCGCACGGTCACGTCTTTATCTGGGAATTCATCCCGCGCTACTTCACTGGCTGAGTAGATGGATGCACCGGATTCATTGACGATAACGATGGGGATGGAGGAGGGGAGTCCTGCGAGTTTGATCGCGCCTTCAGCCTCGCGAGATGCGGTGCCATTGCCGATGGCGATGGCCTCGATCTGAAATTGCGACACGAGCTTTCTTACCTGCATGATTGCTTCTTTCGCCTGACCTGCGCTCATGGTGAGGAAGAGCACGCAGTCGTAGAGTAGTGTGCCCTGAGCATCTAGGACGACGGTCTTGCAGCCGGTCCTGAATGCGGGGTCGATGGCGAGGGTGCGCTTCTGGCCGAGTGGTGAGGCGAGTAGTAGTTCGCGGAGGTTTTCAGCAAAGACGCGCACCGCTTCTGTGTCTGCGTCTTTCTTGGTCTTCATTCTAAATTCTGTCTCAAGTGATAATGAAAGTAAGCGTTTGTAACAGTCTGTTAGGGTGAGGTCGAGCTGATCATTGATCGGTGTGGCGGGGAGAAATCTGTCTTTCAGAGCATTCAGTGCAGTTTCTTCATCTGCAGAAATTCTCATGAAGAGGAAGCCCTCTTTTTCGCCACGGCGCATGGCTAGAAGACGGTGTGATGGTACATCACGGAGCGGCTCGGACCACTCGAAGTAGTCTTTGAATTTCTGCGCCGCTGGGTCATCGGCCTTTGACATCAGCACGCGGGATGAGATGGTGCCGGTCTTATGGATGATCTCGCGGATCTCGGATTTCGCCTCAGCGTCATCGGCACATCGCTCTGCGAGAATATCACGCGCACCAGCGAGTGCATCCTCTGGAGTGGCCACGGCTACGTCCTTATCGTCACTGATTACCAGATATTGTTTTAGCACGGTTTCTGGGTCAATGCTGTTGTCCCAGATCAGGTCGGCGAGTGGTTCTAGTCCACGGTCCTTTGCCATGGTAGAACGGGTTCGGCGCTTTGGTCTGAATGGTGCGAAGATGTCTTCTAAGCGCGTCATCGTCTCTGCAGCGAGGACTTTTTTATTTAGCTCGGCAGTGAGGAGTTTTCTCTCATCTAGGCTCTTAATGATGGCACTACGTCTACGCTCTAGATCGCCGAGTTGCTGCATTCTATCCCGTATCTGGGTGATGGCTACTTCATCGAGCAGGCCAGTCGCTTCCTTACGATAGCGGGAGATGAACGGAACGGTAGCACCCTCAGCGAGTAGCTTGGCAGTGGCGGCGACCTGAAGCTCACGAATACCTAGTTCCTTAGCTATTTTCGCAGTGAAGTCTAGTTGAGTAGGGGATGAAGTGACTGGAGGATTAATGGCTGGGGATATCATGCTTGCACCACTCTTAGTGATTTTTGACGAGTGAGAAGCCAGAATTTAAACTCTTGTCATGCGATACATCTGCGGGGTGGTAATTTCAAAAAAACAACCGTGAATTACCTCTAGTGAAGTTGCTAAAGCCTAATTTTTTAAATTTAAGAGACAGCTACATTGATTATATACTTTAATGGAAAATAGGCGGTTCAGAAACATTTTACCATAATCAGGGTGTTCTTATTTACTTCACTGGCCGCTTTAATAGGTCCTCTGGGGCACCTTCCTCATCTCCCTCGTCCTCTGCAGCCGGGGGTTTGGCATTGGAGTCGTAGGGAATCCATTTCTCTACGAAGTGGTCGCTTCTCATGATGGAAGTATTGATGCCAATCGCGGCGTCTAGTCGCTTAACTTGTTCGGGATCAATGGGAAGTTCCAGCGGGCGGTGAAGTAGTGAATATCGACTGACTCCTGCTACTTTAGTAAGCCAGATTTCAGGGTTTAAGCCGAAGAAGTTTTTAGCTTGAGAATTCTTAATCTGCTCCAATCCGAATGCGTTTGCTTCTTGGGAAGTTTTAAATGATTTAATGAACACATATTCTTCTAACAGATTGATGCGGTCACGTAGTCGCTTCGTCGTCTCTGCTGAGATCTGGAGGACATGGGTATTGTAGTCTGTTTCGGTGTCTATCTTGAACACGAGATAAATACTTTCTGCGTCTGAATAGACCTGTAAGATAGACTTCTCCATTGGGTCCTTTGAGATGATCTCCAATGGGATTTTAAGACCAGCAAGGATATCTTTAGTCACCAGGACAAGCTTCTTATCCAGCATGATGTTACCATTCAGCCAGCTAAGTCTATTGATCCATTCTGGTTTCTCTGCAGGGATGAGTGGAAGGTGGTAGCTAGTGAGGATGGTGGATAGCAACACATCTTTATTTTGACTCTGCACAAATCTCGTGATCTTGGCCTGAGTGTTAGGGTCGTTGTGGTTAGCATCTACCGTGTAGAGGATGTCTGCAATGACGGTGGAAGAGATGATGGTGCCGTCCAGCTTAGAGTATTCGTTGAGATTCTTGATCTCACGCCATTCGTAGTAACTTCCTTGATTGTCAGTTTCTGTTAGAAAAGTGGCGTAAAATTTCTCGTTGGAGCCGAGAAAAGTCTCATTTGTCTTATTTGCCCAGTCAGGAGTGGCAAGCAGTGGAAGCAATGATACGAACCATAAAATAAGTAATTTCATAATGTCGAGATCATGCCTAGAATGGATCCAGTAATCAAGATATAAATACATCTTAACAATGTGCGATTCCTATAAGCCAGTTTCTAAATACTACGATACGATAAGCTCTATTTTTAGTCTGGGCCAGATTCCTAAATGTAGAAATGCGTTTATGGTTGAAATTTTAGAGGCTCTCAGGGGGAGGAATCCAACTAGATTAGAGGTGTGTTTTGCAGGTGCTGGGCATGCTGTTGAAGCAATCTCTCTCGCAGAAGAGGGGGCGCTGGTCACCGTGGTGGATACTTCTGCTAGTATGCTCGAAGTGTTTCAGCGAAAACTAAGTCATAGATCAGACGTCACAAAAGCGAGGGTGAAGATCATCCATGGTGACATCAGAAACGTGTCGAATCGCTATGACTGGGTGGTGGCAAATTTCTTCCTAAATGTGTTTCCTGAGTCTGAAATGGTTAAGATGGTGGATACCTTGTTAGAGAGATGCAGCTCACACGGGAGTTTAGTGGTTGGCGACTTTTACTATAATACTGAGGGAAACGGATTAAAGAGAACACTACAAAAAATGAATTGGGCCCTCGCTCTATCAGTTTTCCGCATACTGGTAAAAAACGCCAATCACCCTATCTATGACTACAGAGTGTATTTAAGCAAACGAGGTTGGAATAGTGACGAGGTAAAGCAGTTTGGATTGCTAGGGGTAAGTTTTTATCAGTCGGAGAAATTCACAAAGATAATGGCATAAGAGCATCACTGGCCGAAGCTAAATCAGTAAGCTCTCATCACTACGCGCAATTGAGAGGAGGGATTAAATCACCTATTTTCAGAAAGTGTCTTGAGTGGTGAGGCGATGCTGTCTAGTTTCTAACAAACAAGCTGGAATTGAGTCCGATGCCGAACTAAATTTATAATCTATGAGTAAAACAACTGAGACAGAAGTCAAATGGATGCTGAAAGCTGCGCCAGATTCCGCCATTGCGGATCATGCTGGCGTGCCCGCTATCCTGCTGCACTTGCTGGCTCAGAGGGGAGTGCAGGATCCGGATGATGTGGATTTCTTTCTAAATCCTAAGCTTCAAGATCTCTCAGACCCCTATGATTTGCCAAACATGCAGGCGGCTGTGGAGCGGATCTTCCGCGCGGTAGACGCGAATGAGAGAATCCTTGTTTATGGCGACTATGATGTGGATGGCGTCACAAGCGTGACGCTGATGCTGCGGATACTTTCTGCCTACGGGCTAGAGGCTAGTTTCTTTATTCCTAAGCGTGGTGAAGAAGGATACGGACTCAGTGAGCTAGCGATCGAGCGGATGCTAGAGATTGAGAAGAATATCCCAGAGAAGGGTGGCGTGGACCTGGTTATCACAGTGGACTGCGGGACGGCATCACTGGCAGAGATAGAAATTTTGAATAACAAAGGGATCGATGTCATCGTAGTGGATCACCATGAGATGAGCGAGGCAGGCACCCCGGATTGTATCGCGGTGGTGAATCCTAAGCTAGGCGAAGATCATCATTACCTCTGTGCAGCAGGGGTAGTTTTCAAGCTCACTCACGCACTACTTAAGGAGCGGATGCTGGAAAATTTCGATCTGAAAGAATGTCTCGATTTAGTAGCAGTAGCGACCATTTCGGACATCGTCCCGCTGGTGGATGAGAATAGATTGCTAGTCCGTCATGGATTGAAAAGATTACCTCTAACAAGTAATCACGGTCTGAAAGCACTGCAAGATATTGCGGATCTCAAAGGCAAACTCACCAGTATGGATGTGGGCTTCCGTATCGGTCCTAGACTGAATGCAGCGGGACGGATGGACCAGCCTGATGAGGCTCTGAATCTCCTGATGGCTGATAATGTGTCAGAGGCTAAGGCTCTGGGGGCTAAGCTAAATGACTTCAACATCGAGAGACAGCAACTTGAAAAACGCATTAGAGAAGAGGCGATGACGATGTTGCTAGAAAAATTTGACCCAGTGAACGATCCTGTGATAGTGCTTGGCTCGCGTGACTGGCATCCGGGCGTGGTGGGGATTGTGGCATCGCGCTTGATGCGGATGTATTACAAACCAACATTTATTATCGCTATCGATGAACATGGCGTGGGTAAGGGGAGCGGCAGATCTGTGGAAGGAATAAGTCTCGTAGGAGCTATCCGCGCCTGTGATGAGCATCTCATTACGGGCGGTGGCCACGATATGGCGGCTGGGCTCAGCATCGATGAAGATCAACTGAATGCCTTTCGTGAAGGCTTTGGCAGATACGTGTTAGAAAACACCTCGTTATCTGAGCGGACGCCGCGTATCTATGTGGATGCGGAGATTGCTTTTGAGCAGCTTTCATTAAAGTTTCTCGATAGCTATGAACTGCTCCAGCCATTTGGCAGCAAGAACCCACAGCCGTTATTCATGAGCAAGAAAGTATGGCTCACAGAGGCTCCACGCAGGCTGAAGAACCAACACTTGAAGCTCTTCATGCGTCAGGGTGTCGTTGAGCATGATGCTATTTTCTTTGGTGGTGGCGAGCGGGATCTACCAGATCCACCGTGGGATGTGGCATTCACAATCGATAGAAACACCTTCCGTGGCGTGACCTCGCTACAGGTAGTGATCCAGGATATACGAGCTGCCCAGTAGGCAATAGAGAGATAGACGGGAATGGAAACTTGGGCAGGAAATGATGTGATCGCAGAGATAGGGATACTCGTTCCCAAGGAACTGCTAGCTTTGACATCAGTAGCTGTGGAAACGGTCATGGATTTGTTAGATCGGGTGCCTAAGCGTTACGAGGATCGGCGCAGGTTCGATGCATTCCCCACTCAGGCAAGTAGTCAGCCAGTCTGTTTACGTGGCATGGTGGTGGATACAGGTCGAAAATTCTTCGGAGGACGTGGCGGAGTTTACGAGGTGGTAGTTCAGGCTGGAAATGAAGTAGGATTTGGCGAGAACAGTATCACTTGCAGATGGTTTAACGCTCCTTATATTAGTAAAATTTTAGCAGTAGGCCATGAAATAGTCCTGTATGGCAAACCCAGGGATGTGAATGGGAAACTGATTGTAGATCATCCTGAATTCGAAATAATTAAGGAAGGGGAGGAGAATAAAGAGAGTGTCCATGTGGAGAGGATTGTCCCTGTTTATAAGAATATTTCAGGCATCACTCAGCGGAGATTACGCGAGATCGTTTTCCTTCTGTTGGAGGGGGTGGATGGTGATTCCCTTAGCGGAGAATTCATCGTAGATGAAAGTTATCCTCGTATTGATGCCTACCGCGAGGTGCATTTCCCTAGTGAAATGGAACAGGTAGAAGCAGCGCGGAGGTTTTTCGCGTTAGAAGAATTTGTAAGTCTGCAGCTAGAAGTGGCTAGACGAAGGAGAAAGTATCACCAACAACAAGGCAGAGTGCAAGCGATGAAAATGCACTTACTCACCGAGTTCTATCAGAGCTTGCCGTTTGACCTAACAGAGGCGCAGAAGCGTTGCGTGAAGGAAATTATCCACGATATGCGTAGCTCGCTCCCGATGAACCGGATGCTACAGGGCGATGTGGGATCTGGTAAAACGTTCGTGGCACTCTGCGCAGCATTACTCGCAGTGGATAGTGGTGCGCAGGTAGCGCTCATGGCTCCCACACAAATTCTAGCGGAGCAACACTATCTCACATTTCGTAAGTGGCTAGACCCATTGCAGGTGAGGGTGGGACTAACGACATCTGATCGGGATGAGCAGGGGGAAATGAGCTGGTCTAAGAAACCGCAGATTCTCATCGGCACGCACGCACTGCTGTATGGAAAAAATGTCTTCGACGATCTTGGCTTAGTCATCATCGATGAACAGCATAAATTCGGAGTCGAACAGCGCGGTAAACTGGTGCGTAAGGGTGTGATGCCAGATGTCCTCGTGATGACCGCCACACCCATTCCGCGCACCCTCACACTGACCATCTACGGAGATCTTGATGTCTCAGTGATCGATGAGCTACCCAAAGGCCGAGGTAAAATCATCACTGGGGTTCGACCCAAGGCAAAGGTCAGTGATGTGACTAAATTTCTTAAAGAACAGCTCGATGAAGGGCGGCAGGCATACATTGTCTATCCGCTAGTCGAGGAAAGCGAATCGCTCAAGGCAGGTGCCGCCACCGTAGAATATGAGAAGTGGCAGAAGCGTCTCGGCCCCCATCAGGTCTCGCTGGTGCACGGTAAAATGTCAGCCGATGACAAGGAGCAAGTGATGAAGGATTTCCGAGGAAACACCAGCCAAGTTCTGGTCTCTACCTCAGTCATCGAAGTCGGGGTGGATGTGGCAAATGCGAGTGTGATGGTGATCTATGATGCGGAGAGGTTCGGCCTATCCCAGTTGCACCAGCTCCGGGGCAGAATAGGCAGAGGCGTGCACAAGAGCTACTGCATCCTCGTGACCAAGGCGAAAAATCCAGAAGCGATAGAAAAACTACAAGTGCTCGCCGATACCATCGATGGCTTCAAGATCTCCGAAGCAGACCTGAAAATGCGTGGTCCAGGTGATGTCCTGGGCACCGAGCAGAGCGGCCTAGCCGACTTGCGCTTCATCGAATATCTAGCCGACGTAGATCTCATCCGCGAAGCCAGAAGACTAGCCGATGAGATATTGAATAGTGAGGTTTGAATGGTGAATGGTGAATGGAGAGTGATTGCTGATTTCTGATCGCTGAGGGCTCTCTCTGCTTTTAGATCCTTACGTTACGGTTTAAAAACCGAATACTCCCAGTATCCACTCCGCCATTTCTTATCTGCTGGAGCAGCGCTATCATAGCTGATATAGCTACTCATTACTTTTGATCTTTCATCAGAGTATGATAAATATAAATACCATCATGAACAAGAACCCATCAAAGCTCGCTCAATACGCGCCACTCGTCACCATCATCGGATTAGCAGCTCTGGGCTCAGTCGCTTTATCCAGAACCGAGGGTTACAGCATGGATCGATTCATGCATCTGTTTATGGGGCTATTCCTTCTTCAGTTCTCTGCCTTGAAATTATTTGATGTCAGAGGCTTTGTTAAAGGGTTTGCTAAATACGACCTCCTCGCGATGCGCAGCAGAACCTACGGGTTGATTTACCCGTTCTTAGAATTAACCCTAGCGCTCGGTTATCTAGCGGGTGGTGCAATATGGGTTTACATCGCCACCTTCATTCTCATGGGCTTCGGAGCAGTGGGCGTCCTCAGAGCATTAGCGAAGGGACTCGACACCAACTGCGCCTGCCTAGGCACCACCCTAAAAGTCCCACTCTCCACAGTAGCCATCACCGAAAACGTCTCCATGGCAGCCATGGCCATTTTCATGTTTATTACGCATACGATTTAATCATACTCAATCAAATCCACTAACCAACCATCATGAAAACCAAACAGATACTGGTTGCAGTTCTTATCCTATTCGTCACCTCCTGCGCTTCATCTATCTCACAGCCCAGCAAAGAAGAACTGGCCGCCGCTAAACCTTACCCACTAGACACTTGTCTAGTCATCGACCGACCACTCAGCGAAACCAAGAAAACCTACACCAAGATTTACAAAGGTCAGCAAGTGAAGTTCTGCTGCACCAACTGCATCAAAGCATTCGATGCCAATCCAGAACTTTTCATGCATAAGCTCAAGTAGTAGCACCACTCGTATGCAGTAGCCATCAGAGAGAATGACAACCAATCCAATATTGTGACTTGCACAAGCACTCGTCCCACTCTAACTTCCAATTTAATTCAACACGGAGAGTGATGCATGCCTGGTGGTGGCCGCGGTCTTCAAAACCGTTGTGGGGCTGTTACGGTCCCGGGTTGGTTCAATTCCTTCCCTCTCCGCCGTGTTGAATATTAATTAGTTATGGGTGGTATGACAGAATCCGTTGTTTCCTTTAACGCAACTAATTTGCGCTTACTATGCATATTCATGCACCTTTATGCATATAAAACGGCACTTTTTTGGCACACTTTTTTTCAGTGGTTATTGCAACCGCTAACACCTAATACGAAACCTCAAGCCAATGTTGTGAAAATCATCACTCAACAACGCCCCTGATTTAATAATCGCATTAGCTTCATTGTATGCTAAATCCTCTTTGTTTTCATGGAATCTCAACACCTCAAAACTAAACTTGTTTTTGCCAAGCCTTAGAATGTCCTCTGAAAGCGTTTTGCTTGATCCTTGGTAAGTTTGCCAATCTGATTTTACGACGCGGTGACGTTTGCTTTTTCGCCCTTTAAGCAGTATACGATAGGTATAAATATATGGTAGAATCTTGGCAAGATGTGATAAATGACGACTCAAGAAGCGGTATAACATTTCGGTACTTGGATTCAATAAATAAACGCAACTTTTGATTAGCAGGAAGTAAACTGTTAAATTGAAAAGGGAAAGGTCCGAAAACCCTTCACTTTTGATTCAATAATTACTTCACTGCTGCCCGATCAAAAGAAGCCATGAAGCACATTACATCTGAAGAAAGACATACTATCAATTAGTTAAGATGTGATTATTAACTTTCTAACCTTATTCACAGTCGTCGGTGATTTTTGAAGAATAGAAGCCACGTTACGTATGGAAATCCCTTTTTTGAGTAACTTTATCACATCAGTGTGCTTGCTCATCAAATCTAAATTACTTGTGCCAGTTCCGCAAGGTCGCCCTAGTATGCGCCCTTTTCGTTTTGCTTCCCTGAGTCCAGATTTCACACGCTCTGATAGGGTCTCACGTTCGTTTCTCGCCATTTCAGCTAGTAAGGCGAACATGATGCTTGCGGCAGGGTTTCTTTTCCCGTCAGGGAGTAAGGTCTCAATCTGCTGCGCGTGCCAGTAAACAGAGACCTTCAACTCTTCTAGCTCCTCAACAAATTTATGTGCTATAGAATTTTTACGAGCTAGGCGACTTACTTCATGAACTAGCACTTTATCGATTTCACCGTTTAGAGCTAGTTCTATGCATCTTCTCAATCCAGAACGAGACTCAACACTTGCGCCACCAGAAATACTTTCTTCTAAGATTTCTACTACTTGGTAGTTTTGCGATTGCGCATATTCAGTTAGTTCTGAGATTTGACGGCTAGTTTCCTGCTTTGCAGTGGAAACTCTAACAAGGATTGCAACTGGTGTCTTTTTCATGGTTCTAGTATTGGTTAGTGTATCAGATTAAAGGTTGGCTGATGAATCCGCTTCATGCATTGAATCTACGTTAAAATATCGAAGGATTCATGTATCAGCGAAAACAGTGCTTTATTCTGTTACGTCAGAGAGTGTCTGTCTACCTGGAACCAGGAGTTTTTCATGGTGAAAGCTTCTAGATTTCATGTAGACTTCTTAAATCGCATAGGGTATTTATTACATCATGCAGGATGGAACTAAGACAGCTATGGATATTGAAACTTTTGAAGATGATTTACTCGGATTGAAAGAGTTCTCAGAAAAACTAGGGAAGTTCATCAAAACAGAACATAGATATGTTGAGGGCAGCCTCGTTATCGCACTGAGTTCAAAATATGGATCAGGTAAGAGTGCTTTCTTGCGTATGTGGAAATCCTCTCTTAAAGGTGAAGATGGCTCACCCTTAGTAATCTCCTTAAATGCTTGGGAGAGTGACTATTTTGGCGATCCGCTATTCGCTATAATTTCTGAACTTGCGGCAAGCCAAGATCCAGAAAGCGACCCAGCAAAGAAAATAATAAATGCAGTAAAGGATTTTGGATGGTTTGCAACAGCAGTAGGGGGACAAATAGTGAAAAAAGCGACAGGTGTTGATGCCGTGGCGGCGGGCAAACTACCTGAAGTTAAACAAGCGAAGAGGAACGAGGGACTGAAGACGACAGGCGACACATTTTCTGTATACGAGGGAAGGAAGAGAGCCATGAATTCTCTGAAAGATGCAATCCAAGAACTTGTAGGTGGAGATAAACCTAGAGTCTTGTTTCTTGTCGATGAGTTAGATAGATGTAGACCTGACTATGCCATTTCTTACCTAGAAACAATTAAGCACATCTTTGATATACAAGGCGTAGTGTTCTTGTTAGCTGCGGATCGACAACAACTCGAAAACTCTGCTAGAATGGCATTTGGTAAAGATCTTGATTTCGATGAATACTATAGAAAGTTTATCCATAGGGAAATAAGTCTTCCCGAGCTAACAAACGAGAATTATAAAAGTCTTGCGGATAAATACGTTCACTTCTACCTGAAGGGAGAGGGGGATAGAAAATGTGCAACCGAGCTAGGACAGTATAGGGAGAAGTATATCAAAGAGCTTATATCTGGTCTGAAGCTAACTCCAAGACAAATACAAGAAGTGTTTAGGATGCTGGGACATCTTTTTGAAGCGCAAGATCATGAAAAAGAAGGTAAGTTACTATGGTGCATATCGGTAGGTTCAATACTGATGGCAGCTCTGAAGATAGGCAATGACAAAGCCTATAGATCAATAGGAGTTGAGAAACTGGAGCCTATTGAAGCAAAGAAGATTCTTACTGATATTACAGGTAGTAAACAGGTTAGCTGGTGGTTTACTCTTATACTCTCAGGTGGCGGGTTGAAAATTAAGGATGGTCAGGAATACAAGGATGTAATGGTCCAAGCGGGACTACTAGAAGAGGGGCAAGAAATGACGGATACGAGTCAATGGAGTCAGGGTTGGGGTCATGAATCATCAGATAGATTTTCTCAGATTTATGATAAGTTAGAGAGGCTAGCACAATGGGTATAATAAGTTAGATTTAATTCCTCAAATATACCCTTACATTTTTTCGTAAGTAGTTTGTAGTAATTTGCAATTCTGACATTGGTTACTTTCTTCTATTTAGGGGAGATGCTTTAGATTACAAAGTATAGGTCTCATTGACGAAATCCTTTTAAGTATAAGGCAACTCTTTTAGTATTGGTAGTGTGAAACAAGACTCCGCCTCTTGTGTGAGAGTTATGTGGATCGCTATAGTGTAGAATATCCAAAGACTATGTTTTTTGATTAATATTTAGCTTAGTTGATCAACCATGCACGCTTTAGCGGGCTTTCAATTTAAGAAACACCTCGCCCCTCATTATAAGGGGACGAGGCTGATCAACTTTCATTTTGAAGTATCCACCATGAATGCAACTGCTCAAATGATACGACGGCTTGACCCTGTCTGTTCGCATCTCGCAGCTACACCGCCAGCATTACTGCTTAAATAAAAAAGGTCTGTCCCTCTATAAGAAAATAATTGACGTGTTCGCATGATCATGTATTCTTTCATTCATGAGGATGAAGAGGAAGCATCAGTTGATACCAGACCATGAGGAGAGGGCTGGTATTTATCACTGTGTGAGCCGGTTTGTTCTCAAATCCTACTTGATGGATGATGCTGGAAAGGAATACATGCGGCTCACTATGCGCAAGTATGAGGCATTTTGTGGGGTAAGAATCCTCACATATTGCCTAATGAGTAACCACATCCACCTTTTAGTAGAAGTGCCGCCGAAACAGGATGCAGAGCTACTCTTAGACGTATCAGACTCAGAATTTTTAGACCGGTTACGTTCCGTGTATAGCGAGGGCTATGTGACTGAGCTTGGCGAACGCATTGAGAAATCTAGAGCAGATGCTGTGGAGGCTGATGCACAGGGTTTGACTGATGATCAAGGTCGTTCAGCAGGGGAGCTTTCTGATATTTACATCCGAAATCTCAAGCGTCCATTCGTGCGCAGAATGTGCGATCTAAGTGAGTATATGAAAGCGATCAAGCAGTGTTTCACTCAATGGTACAACCGAGAAAACGGAGTGAGGGGGACTCTTTGGGAAAGCCGATTCAAAAGCGAGCTGGTGCAGAGCGGATACGCAGCTCAGACAGTGGCCGCCTATATCGATCTCAATCCTCTCAGAGCGAATATGGTGCAAGACCCGAAGGATTATCGTTGGTGTGGCTACGCGGAAGCAGTGGCAGGGAAAAAGGAAGCTCAGTTAGGTCTTCTGAGTGTGATGCAGGGAGTAGAAAAAATGGTGCCCAATGTAGAGCTGTTAGGAGAATTATCACAGAACTGGAAACAGGTGATGGGGGAATACAGAATGGTTTTAGCGGTCGATGGCGCAGTGTCAGATCCAGCATCACAAGTGGCGGCAGCACCCATACAAGGCGAACGGAAATCTCAACGACACAAGAAGCGTAAAGGCTTCAGTCGTGAAGAATCTGAACGTATACTGGAGGATGGAGGAAAGCTGAGTAGAGCCGAGCTATTACGCTGTAGAGTGCGACATTTTAGCGATGGCGTGGTGCTAGGGAGTAAGGCATTTGTGAATGAATTTTATCAACGATTGAAATCTGACACACAAAAAGAACCTAGTTACAAAGGTCAGTATGAAAAACGAGAAACAGGAGCACGCAAAATGAAAGCTATGTCCAATGATGATGGTGAATCATTATACAGCATG
>Ga0115000_10000046_pt1 | contig 97723 bp, 96 predicted proteins | sample ArcticOcean_MG_C_6_FD_89690 | JGI IMG/M metagenome (GOLD analysis project Ga0115000, IMG submission 89690) | Marine microbial communities from western Arctic Ocean - ArcticOcean_MG_CB8_128 | ecosystem: Environmental > Aquatic > Marine > Oceanic | place: Arctic Ocean: Canada Basin | collected... | reverse complement strand
GGCCGAACTCAGCCCCAACAGCGATCTCGATGTGGTGTTGTTGCACGAAAAGGGCGTCGAGGTCGAGGAACTTGCCGCCAATATTTGGTACCCCGTGTGGGATGAAGGCATAAAATTGGGCCACTCCGTGCGCACACCCCGACAAGCTCTCGCGCTGGCCAAAGAAGATCTTGACACCGCCACAGCGTTGTTGTCGATGCGCCACCTTGCGGGAGACCCATCGGTCAGCGAGAAACTAGCTGGCTTGGCCGCAGAAAAGTGGGTTCAACAAGCAGGCCTTTGGCTCCCGATGCTTGAGGCACGGACCACCGAGCGGCACAAAACTACGGGCGAAGTTGCCTTCATGCTCGAACCCGACCTCAAAGATGGCCGTGGTGGCCTTCGCGACGTTCATGCCATTGGGTGGGCCATGGCCACCGACGACCTCGATGTTTCCACCGATCAAGCTGCCTTGCTTGATAGCTACGAGACCCTTCTGGCCGTGCGAGTAGAACTTCACCGGTCCACCGGCCGGTCATCCAACCTACTGTTACTCGAAGAACAAGATGCGGTAGCCGAACGACTCGGCTACGCCGATGCTGATGTGCTCATGTACGCGGTCGCGGCGGCCGGGCGCACTATTTCGTGGGCCAGCGACGATATATGGCGCCGTTTGCTTCATCGGCCCCATCGCTGGGCCAAGGCGGGGAAGCATCATCCGCTCGGGAACCACATGAGCAGCGTGGATGGGGGCTTACTTCTCGAACCCGAGGCCGACACCCGCGACCCGTTACTGGTGTTACGGGTGGCTCAGGCCGCGGCCCAACACGGGTTAGCTATCGAGCGGTCCGTTCTTGAAATATTGGCTACCGAAGTTCCGCCCATACCCGAACCGTGGCCCGTAGAAGCTCGCGAACTCTTTGAACAGATCTTGCTCGAAGGTCATGCCGCGGTTCCCGTGCTGGAAGCACTCGATCATGTGGAGTTGCTTCATCGAATGATCCCCGAGTGGAAGGCCACCCGCAGCCGACCGCAACGCAATGCGTACCACCGCTTTACCGTCGACCGCCACTTGCTCGAGACCGCTGCCGTCGCGGCCGGCCTGGTCGACCGTGTTGACCGACCCGACCTTCTGGTTGTCGGTGCTCTACTGCATGACATAGGCAAGGGTTACCCCGGCGACCACACCATTGTCGGGGTAGAAATGATTGCACCTATTGCTCGGCGTATGGGTTACAACGAAGCCGATACGCAACTCTTGGTCGCGATGTGTCAGCACCATTTGCTGTTGCCCGACGTTGCTACCCGACGCGATATCGGGGACGATTCCACGATTGCGTTCGTAGCCGATGAAGTGGGTGATCTGGTCTTGTTGCAACTGCTCGACGGGCTTACCGAAGCCGATTCGATAGCCACTGGGCCATCTGCCTGGAGTCGCTGGAAGGCCGGTCTAGTGCGAGAACTCGTGGAGCGCGCTGCGGTGCACATTACTTCTGACGAACCGGTTGTCACGGAGCCTACGTTCCCGACCGAGGCCCAGTTGGCGGTCATGCAACGAGGCGTTCTGTCGATTGCGGTGAACGGTAATCACGTGACGGTGGTACTGCCCGACGCACAGGCCCTGCTGTGGCGTGTAGCCGGAACCCTGGCGTTGCATGGCCTCGATGTTCTTCAGGCCGACCTGTACTCTCAAGACCACATGGCCTTGCATGTCTTCCGAGTGGAGATCGGCCGCTCGGGATTAGATGCCGGCCGTTTGAGCGATGACATCGTCAAGGCACTGGCTGGAGAGATCAAAGTCTTCACCCGCCTAAACGAACGTCAGAGCGTCTACGGAAATGCCAGTCGTCGAGTTTCACCCGTTCCGGTGGTGCCCACCCAGGTTCGGGTCGACAACGCCACCTCCGACCGGGCCACCATTATCGAAGTCTCCGCCACCGACAGCATTGGCCTGCTCTGTCGTTTGGCTCGGGCAATTTCTGAGCTTGACCTCGATATAACTACCGCAAAAGTGCAGACACTAGGTGAACAGGCTGTCGATTCGTTCTATGTTGTCGATGTGGACGGCAACAAGATCAGCGACGAAACGCGCCTAGCGGCAATTAAAACCTCTATCACTGAACATCTCGCCACGTTGGTCGATTCCTCATGAACGAAGCTGACGCAACGCTTGGCAAGGTCGACGAGTCGACACTGCTGCGCTGGAGTGAATCACTATCGGCTATTGCTCGCACTGGACTCGGTTTTACCGAGAGCCTGTATGAGCAAGAACGGTTTGAAGAGGTACTAGCAGTTGCGGCGGATATTCGCGCCGCTATCGACGAGGGTATCGACCCTGAAACCCGTGTCGAAGAATGGCTCCGCAATGTGGGCGATGGTGTCGCTGGTTATGTGACACCCAAGTGCACTGTCGGAGCGATCGTCGGCAACGACGAGGGCGAGATTCTGCTCGTACAACGGTCCGATAGCGGTATCTGGTTGTATCCAACTGGTTGGGCCGATGTGGGCTATTCGCCGTCCGAGGTGGCCGTGAAAGAAGTGAAAGAGGAAACCGGGATCGACTGCGAAGTGCGCCAACTCCTCTCCGTGTTTGACGGCATGCGTATGGGTTTCACCCGGATTCCGCTCTACTCCATAGTGTTTCATTGCCATGCAAAGGGGGGAGAGTTGTTGCCTCACCCCCTCGAAACCATGGACGTCGGCTTTTTCGCCGAAGACAACTTGCCCGAACGCACTATTGGTGCCGATCGGTGGGGTCCGCAGGCTTTCGCTGCCATTCGCGGCGAACCTATCGAGGTGCGTTACGACGAACCTCGTCCCGAGCCATGGCGCGGGGCAGGAGGTCCCGGGCACGGCGCCTAGGCTTTCCACCATGACTAGTCCGTCACCCACCAGCTATCCGCCCACCGCTCTCGTCGAACTGGGTGTTACCCGCGATGGTTTGTCCCAAGTACGCCGCGAGTGGCCAGTGGCGAACCCCAAGGCAATCATTGTTTTAGTGCACGGCCTTAACGAACACTCGGGCCGCTATGAGCACATGGCGCAGCACTTCAACAATGCTGGCTTTGGTGTCGTTTCGTTCGATCACCGGGGGCACGGTCAAAGTGGTGGCAAGCGCAGTTGGCTGGCGCACTTCGACGACTGCTTGGACGACGTGCAGGACCATTTAGAGGTCGCAAGCCAGGTCGGTATTCCGGTTGTCTTGTGTGGCCACTCAATGGGTGCTCTGGCCAGCATTCGTTATGCTGTGAGCGACCGCCCCCAACCGGACTTGCTCGTACTCAGCGGTCCGCCGATCCTTGGACTGTCTGATCAAGCGGCTATCGAAAAAGCTCCCGGGTTGTTGGCGCCACTAGCTGGCAGCGTGAGCATTCCGTCGCCGCTACCCACCGAGGTGTTGTCCCATGATCAGGCAGTGTGCGATGCCTACGACGCAGACCTCTTGGTAAACAAATCGACTACCTTTGACCTGCTCAACGCGATGCAGCAGGCGCAAGACATAGTGCGGGCCAATATTGGCAATATTCGGGTGCCGACCTTGGCGATGGCCGGGTCAGCCGACGAACTTGTTCCGCCCAAGTCCACACGGTTCCTCGAAGGTCGTAAAGACATCGACGTTGTCATCCACGAAGGCCTTCGTCACGAGATATACAACGAACTAAACTGGCAAGAAATTGTCGACCAGGTAGCAACTTGGGTCGACGCGCACCTACCGCAGAACTAGTCCTGCGACTTGAGGAAATCCTCAAGTTGTTCAATCAGGGCGTCGCCTGATTCTTCGTCGACCGAGGCGTGGTCATAGTTGCTCTCGAGGTGGCTGACGTACGCTGCCGTTTCATCGTCGTCGGCGATGAGTTCTGATACCTGACGCTCGTAAGCCGCCGCGGCAATTTCGAGTTCGACCGTGGGAAGAGCAAAGTCGAGAAGCAGTTGGAGACGTTCGATGAGCGCCAGCGCCGCTTTCGGACTTCCGGCACCAGGGACATAGGACGGTACCGACGCCCACAAAGAGGCTGTAGGCACGCCTGCTTCTCGGCACATCGTGGAAAGCACACCGATAATGCCGGTTGGGCCCTCGTAGTCCGATGCCGAAAGATTAAGGCGCTGTGCGAGTTCTTCGCTCTCGGTGGTGCCATGTACGGCCACCGGGCGGGTGTGTGGCACATCGGCCAACAGGGCCCCCAACGTTACGACCATGCGCGCCTCACATGCTTGAGCTACCTGGATGGCCTGAGCACAAAATGTACGCCACTGGAGTTGTGGTTCGACACCTTCGAGAAAAATGACCGGCGTCTCACTTCCGGCGAGATGACCAACACAAAATTCGGTGCTAGGCCAGGTGATCTCGCGTTGTCCGCTGGCATCGAAAGCAACGTGAGGCCTAGCGACGGTGAAGTCGAAAAATCGTTCGGGGTCCAGCGAAGCTAAGGGAACGGCATCGGTGCGATTCTTGAGAAAACTGAGCGCCTGCGTCGCGGCGTCGCCGGCGTCGTTCCAGCCCGCGAAAGCAACGACAACGATCGGCTGTTCGGGAATCTCGGTGTCATGCCAAGTGAGGTTCGCTATGTCCGGCTGAATCACCTTGTCACGGTATCTCGAATGGCTCGTTAGTCGCGACTTCAGCGGGTCCGCTGGCCTATGCTCGGCCCATGATCGAAATCCACGAGGCGCTCACCGTCACCGACGAACTGGTTGATGCGATGAACCGTCTGATTCCTCAATTGTCGCGCTCGAATCCGCCGCCGACACCCGAGGAATTGCAGCTCATTGTGGAATCGGATGCTTCGGTTTTGTTCATGGCCACCGACGATGGCGTAATGATCGGGACCCTCACCCTGGCGCTATTTCGCATCCCTACCGGTGTCCGAGCTTGGATCGAAGATGTCGTGGTCGATGACGGAGGACGAGGCAAAGGGGTCGGTGCCGCGCTCAACTTGGCTGCTCTAGCCCGGGCCAATGAGGCGGGAGCAACAAGTGTCGATCTCACATCGCGACCATCCCGAGAAGCAGCCAACCGCCTCTACCAGCGCCTTGGTTTTATCGCCCGAGAGACCAACGTTTACCGCTACCAGGGCAGCTAGGCCTATTGGCCACAAAGGTCAATAGCGGAAAAGTGTCTGAGTGAACTATTCGGCTACATCGATAAATACGAATTCGGTACCAGCCAGTTATGTCACCGCTTCGGTTGGCTCGGGTGGCTGTGCCGGAATTTCAGCGAGAACCGGAGATTACAACTATCCATAGGTAAGATTTTGAGAGTATCGCTATGGCAGCAACCGACCTCATCACCGACTTCTTCAATGATCACGGTACGCGCCTCATGCGCTACGCCGGTGTTTCGGTAATTTCGGTGGTTCTAGGGCAAACGTTACTTTTTGTGTTCTACCAGCTCATGAATTGGGACGCGATTGTGGCCAACCTGGCAGCGGCCGCCGTTGGTGCCCTGCCGGCCTACCTTCTTAATCGGTACTGGGTATGGGGAAAGAGTGGCCAGAATCAGCTTTGGGCCGAAATTGTTCCGTTTTGGGCTATGGCCTTACTGGGCGCAGCGATTTCAACGCTGACCATCGCTCTGGTCCGGAACTGGTCTGATTTCTGGCTGGCTATCAACGGCGCCAGTTTGTTTGCGTTCGGACTGGTGTGGATTGCCAAGTATTTTGTTCTCGACAGTTTGTTGTTTGCCGCGGCTCAACAAGAGGCAACTTTATGACCACTGAGCCATCACCGATGCCCGATGAGCGACGGACCGCTGCCGAAGCGGCTAGGGGCTTTATGCCAGTCGATGAGGGTTTGGCTTTGTATGGCGCCGCCGCTTCGGTCGCTACCACAGGCCCTTTTTTGGAGATTGGGTCTTACTGCGGCAAGAGTGGCTTGTATCTGGGCACCGCCGCCGAAGCACGGTCCACCATTCTTTACGGTCTCGATCACCATCGTGGATCCGAAGAAAACCAAGCGGGCTGGGAACACCACGAAGCCGACCTGGTCGATTCGCGTATAAACAAAATGGACACTCTTCCGTTGTTTCGTAAAACCATTTACGACGCGGGACTCGAAGGCACTGTCGTAGCGCTTGTCGGTGATTCGCTCACGATTGCCGCTAACTGGGAAACGCCGCTTGCTTTGCTCTTTATCGATGGCGGCCATGGGCACGAACCAGCTCATACTGACTTCGATAATTGGGTTCCTAAGCTCAAGGTCGATGGGACCATGCTCATCCATGATGTGTTTCCCAACCCTGCCGATGGCGGGCAACCGCCCTACGAACTTTACCTACGGGCCATCGAGTCAGGTGACTTCAAGGAGTTACCAGCGACTGGTTCCTTGCGAGTTTTACGGCGTATCAGGTAACGAATCATGGCCGTCATACGGAGTCTTTTGCTAGCAGTCGTTGTGGTGGCACTAACAAGCGCTCCCGTCGGTGCGGACGGGGGAGCGGCGGTCGTGTTGACGCCGGACCAGATGCTGGAAATGTTCGATGGCGCCGAGCTTGATGGCGTGCGGACCCGGTCGCTGTACCCCTGGATAACTGGCAACATAGCGGCCGACGAACAGATCTATGAACTGGCCGAACGACAGGGCTACAAATTGCGGGGTGGTTATGGCGGACCACGCGTCGAGGTGGCGGGTGTGCCGTTGCATCCCGCCGCAGCCGCCGCCTTTGAAGGGCTCATGGCGGCGGCGCAACTAGACGGCGTTACCCTCACTCCCAATTTTGGGCTTCGCACCGTTGACCACCAACGTTTGCTGTTTCGTGCCCGACTTCATGCATCGGCTGAACGTATTGCGGCAGGCGATGCAGATGAGACCGTTATTGCGACTATGGAATTAGTGGCCCCGCCCGGGTTTTCGAAGCATCACACGGGGTACACCGTCGATCTGAGTACCTCCGATGGCTATAGGTGGCTCACCCAAGACAACTACATCAACGTTAAAGACTTCGGCTGGTTGCCGTCGTACCCAACCGGGGCGACGAGTGAATATGGCCCCAATCCCGAGATATGGGAGTTCGTGTACGTTGGGGTCGAGACGATTCAATGCCAACTCAGCTGTGTTCTAGCTCCACCACCAACGCCGTCGCGGCCAACGCAGGGCTCAACGGCAATGTTTGGCGGAGTGCCGCCGTATGTGCGAGCAATTCTTGGTCTTGACTAAGTCGCCAAGAACCGGCCCCTACGGTGTGGCGGTCTCTGAAACCCCGGGAAGCTCTATCAACGCCGGAAGCGCCGAATGGTCGCTCAGGATTCGACTGGCTGGGGTCGTAGCGCTCAGCGCATCGGCCGTCAAAATGACGGCCGCTCCGGTGTAGGTAGACCGCTCGTTGTCGGGGTAGGTCTCGCTCTGTGGATGGACCATGCCGGTGAAATAGTCGCCTTGCTCGGTGCGGAGATGTTGGGCCCAGGTGAACATTTTGAGTGCCATATAGCGATCGCCGACGGCTAGGTGAGCCATGGCACACTCGCATGTTTCGGCGGCGGTGACCCACGGTTGATCACTTACACAGCGGATGCCCTTGCCATCGATTACGAACTTGTCAAAGTCCTTTGCTAATCGGGAGCGAGCAACATCAATCGGAAGGGCTCCCGAAAGCACCGGGTAATACCAATCCATGGCCCAGCGATCTTTGGCCGCGAATGCCTTGGGGGATTCTCGGATGGCATGACCCAGTCGGGCCGCACCAAGTTCCCACCCAGGTCGGGTTTCATTGACCTGTTCGGCCAACGAAATTGCTGCCCGCAATGAATGGCAAATGCTTGAGGATCCGGTGAGCAGAGCGAACGCCCATGGTGTCCCATCGGGGTGAGCGGCCCATTTAACCTCGCCACGTGCCGTCTGTAAAGTGAGGACGAAGCCGATAGCGCGCTCGACGACCGGCCACATGCGTTCTAAGAAGCCGTCGTCTCGGGTGAGCGTGTGATGGTGCAATACGCCGGTTGCGATGTACGCCGCACAGTTGGCGTCAAACTTATCTTCTTCGATCGAGTCGGCCAGGTAGTACTGATGCCAGCCACCGTGATCGTGCTGTTCGTCAGCCAGCCATTGGTAGGCCCGTTCGGCCTCGTCGATACGCCCGACGGTGGCCAAGGCCATGGCGGCCTCGGTGTGGTTCCACGGATCAGCATGGCCACCTTCGAACCACGGAATCATTCCGTTGGGAAGCTGGCGGGCGGCGATGGTTTCCGCGGTAATTGCTAATTCTTCAGCTGTTATGACCCCGGGGATTTCAGGCAGCAACATGGTTGGCACTTTCGGGTTTGCGGGCGTACTGGATGAGGCTCTTGCCCAGTACAGGGTTGAGTACCTTGTCGGCCCATGTAGTGAGCTTGGGGCGCTTCATGATGTCCCAGACCAAGAACTTGTTGTACGCCTTGACCAAGAACTGTTCATCGTCTTGTGGCCCAACGGCGCAGCGCAACCACCAGTAGGGCGAGTGCAGGGCATGGGCACGATGTGACGTGAAGGGTGTTAGGCCGGCATCGGACATCTGACCTTGCAAATTGCTCTGCTTGTAGATCCGCACATGGCCGCCGACGGATTTGGGGGCGTAGTACTCGTCGGAGAGCTTCCAGCAGATTCTCTCGGGTAGCTCCGCCGGGACAGTGACGGCCAAGATGCCACCTGGTTTCAGGACCCGGGACAGTTCGGCCATCGCCGCGATGTCGTCGGGGACGTGTTCCATGATTTCTGACGCAATGATTCGATCGAAAGTGTTGTCGGCGAAAGGCAACTTGGTGGCATCGCCACCCACAGACTCGGCCAGCGCCTCGCCCGTAAGCTCACGAGCTTCGATCATTGCCTTGTAGGTGTTGCCTACCTCGACGAGTTCAGGTACGGCCATGTCGCACGTCACAACGTGGGCCCCGCGACGAGAACTCTCAAAGGCGTGCCGGCCAAAGCCGCAGCCCAAATCGAGGACAATCATGCCGCGCTGGAGTTCGAAGCGATCGTAATCAACGGTGAGCATCAGTTGGCCTGGGGGTCCTGGCTAGCTGCTGCGTCCTTGGCGGCCTGCTCAGCGGCGTGCATCTCGAGAACTATCCGGTATTGCTTGACGGTCTCGATAGCGGTGTGACGCCAACTCCACTTATTAATGACCCGCTCCCGTCCGGCGGCACCAATACGAGCACGAAGTTGAGGGTCGTCGAGGGCGATACCAATTTGCGCGGCCAGAGCATCACTGTTGCCCGGTTCGACGACCAAAGCAGTTTCGTTGTGGGGCCCTACTACCTCGGGAAGTGCTCCTCCGGTTGTGGCAACCAGCGGGATGCCCGTAGACATTGCCTCGATAGCGGGAAGCGAGAAGCCTTCATAAAGTGAGGGCACGACAGCAACCTCGGATTCGTTGTACAACTCGACGATTCGTTCGTCGGTTACACCCGAGACCCAGGTGAGTGAATCGGCTAAGCCAAGGCGCTCAATTGTTGATTCTGTTTCGCCGCCTTCTTTCAGCTTGCCGATAATGACAAGGTTGACCTGGCGTTCGGTGCGCAACTTGGCCACAGCCTCAAGGAGGTAGGGCAGTCCCTTAAGCGTGACGTCGGCGGACGCGGTGGTGAGGATCTGACCGACTTTGCGAGTAACCGATGGGTCAGGCTTGAAGAGGTCGGGATCGACGCCGACGGGAACCACCACCATGCGATCGGGGTCGACCTTGTGGTCATTTACGATGTCTTTGAACGAGTTCTCGCTGACAGTGATGATGCGCTTGAGGCGCTTGGCAACACGGGTTTGCATCTTGGTGAAGGAATACCAGCGCCGTTTACCGATTTGGGCCATGAGGGTCTTGGCCGCATCGATTTCGAGCTTGCGGTCGACGGTGATGGGATGATGAATAGTGCCGAGCACCGGGAGGCCCAGTCGTTCGATTCCGAGGATGCCGTAACCAAGTGTTTGGTTGTCCTGCACGATGTCAAAGTCGTTGGTCCGCTCTTTAAGCGCACGATAGGCACGGATAGAAAACGCCATGGGTTCAGAAAATGTCCCGAAGGTGAACTGGGTCTTTTCGACCCAGTCGGGGAGGTCATTGATCTCCCAGAAAGCGGGCCGGCGCCCGGGGAACGCGTCGTTGTAGATATCGAGGCTTTCGAGCTCGTGCAATTCGACGGCATCAATAACATTTGGGTAGGGCTGCCCGCTAAATACCTCGACATGGTGGCCGAGGTCGACCAGCGCCTTGGAGAGGTGGCGAATATAAACGCCCTGGCCGCCGCAGTGGGGCTTACCGCGGTAGGTAAGCAAGGCAATGCGCAACTTGTCAGGGGTCGTTGAAGGAGTGGATTGTGCGACTGGTGAGTTTTTGGGGATCTGGGAGGACATGTTGGATTCCAACGTAGAGCGGCTTAAAACGCTAGGCCAATCAAAGCTGAATGGCACTACAAGTGTCACAACATCCCATTTACCGGTCATGTTCCCCACGTGAAAGATCTGGCCAAACTCACCTGATTCCATCCAGAGTGCTCGATAGGACACCGAACCAGGGCGTCAGAAAATACTGATTAAGTGGGTTTTTGGGGGAGTGGTGTCATGCTTTCTCCATGAGAGCCCTGGTTCAGCGAGTCACACAAGCGTTGGTGACCGTGCAAGACAAACGAGTCGGGGAAATCGGCCCAGGACTATGTGTTTTCGTGGGTGTCACTCACGAAGACACCCAGGAGGACGCAGACCGCCTCGCCGACAAAATTTGGACCATGCGGATCATGGACGATGCCGACGCGGTGATGAATCTTTCGGTTGCCGACACCACGGGTGAAGTGCTGGTTGTCAGTCAGTTCACCTTGTACGGCGATACCCGAAAGGGTCGCCGGCCCAGCTGGGTTGCGGCGGCACGGCCTGAGCAGGCCGAGCCGCTTATAGAACGTGTTGTTGAGCGACTAATTGAACATGGTGCCACTGTGGCGACGGGACAGTTTCGCGCCGACATGCAAGTGGCTCTGGTGAACGACGGCCCAGTAACGGTCACCATCGAGGTTTAGCACTGAGGACCTTCTCACCTTGCCTCGGTTGACTCTGCGTTAGGAGATTGAGGGCAACGTGGCGTTCGGCGGGGCCGCTCTACGCCGAGCCTCGACCCATGGCACGGCCAACATCGCCAACGCCATGACCACCATGGGCCAACGACCAACCCGGGTCGCCAGCGTCATACCATCGCGAAGTTCGACAGTGCCGTGCACCACAGCTTGTTCGCTAACCGCCGTGCGCTGCAACATCTCGCCGTCGGGCGTAACAATTCCGGTGAAACCGGTCGGGGACACTTGCAAGACGTAGCGGCCCGATTCGAGGGCACGTAACTTCGACGATGCCACTTGCTGTGTTTGTAAAATCGTCAGCCAGTAGGACGACGCATTGGTCTGGTTGATCAGTAACTGGCTGCCGTCGAGTGCAGCAGCTCGTCCACGCGTGTCAAAGAATACCTCCCACGAAATTACTGCACCAAAAGTGCCGATAGGTGTCTCGAGTACCGAGTCCGTTTGGCCTTCAACTGCATCGCGTCGTGGTAGATAATCCGGGGCGAGTGGCTCTATCAGTGAACGAAAGGGAACGAATTCACCGAAAGGCACACGGATTTTTTTCTCGTAACGGTCAAGGGATTCACCCTCGGGAGAAATTGCAACGGAAGAATTGACGAAAGAAGAATCGGAAATGTCCTCGGTGACACCAACCACAAGGACGGCGTCAAGTTGGGCAGCCAAGTCAGTGAGTACCTCCCATTTGGGTGTTTTTTCAAGGCGGTCGTTGGTGTCGATCGCATTCTCGGGCCAGACCACCAGATCTACGGGACCCTCGACGAGGGTGCTGGCTTCGAGGTGACGGCGAAACACTTCCTCGGTGCTGGTGTTGAGCGCTCGTGTGCCTTGCTCACCACCACCTTGAACCAAAGCCACATCCAGAGAACCAACCACATGGCCCGAAGGAGCGAGAGAGGCCAGCACAGGTACGCCGAGCACAATAACGATGGGAACGGCAAGGCTAATCCAGCCAGCTTTCGTCACGATAGTTGGACGTCGGCGCCACACCGTCCAAAGGTTTGATAACCCAACGCCAGCCATAGCGGTGAGGGCTACGAGTAACAGTGGACCTAATAGGCGGACGGTCGGCGCCAGCGGACTATCCGCCTGGCTCATGGCAAGCGTCGCGAGGGGAACACCGCCAAAGGGCACAGACCAGCGGGTCACTTCCCAGATCACAACGGCGCCCACAAAGCCGATGCTGCGACCAGACCGGTTTGGTACGGCCGCGCACAGGAGTCCAAAGCCCGCCGCAAAAATTGGCGTCACTGCGAGATAACCCGGGATAGTGAGGCCCCACATCCACAGCATGGCTGGCATTACCCAAGCCAAGGCAAAAAGGGAGCCGCGTCGAAAGCGAGCCCAAGGGCTAATAACCGCCGTCAACTGGTACACAATCGCTAGTCCCAGATAGGCGCACGGCCACCACCCCCATGGAGGCATAGCAAAGGCAACAAGTCCGCCGCCCAGTACCGCCCAAGCGGCGGTTGAAGCCCGCGCTCGAGTCATACCCGCAGCTCGACAGCGCTCGAACTAGATATCGCAGCTATCGGCTTCAGGGTTGCTTGACTGGAAAGTGATTTGTAGCTTGCGCCCCGTGAGGCCACCGGCATCGATGTGGATATGGGAAGCCATGCCCGGGAGTTCATTGGCGACCAGAATTTTAAAATCGTCGACGCGTAAGCGACGGTATGGGGCGAGATTTTTGTTTTTGACGTTGGTGTCGACCGACACCTCAGCGACTTTGCCTCAACCAACCGGCCGGATAAAATCGATGGCCATTGTGCCGCCTTTGCGACGCAGCAGTTGTTCAGCTTTAACGGTGAGGGTGACATCCATTGTGAAACTCCTTTGAGTGTGTACCAGAACCCGCTAGGTCGATTGAGCATTCCAGAAGAAGCTTACGATGGATCGGAGCCGAGAGCCGTTACTTCGGCGTGACGGAAGCACCGTTGGATGTGATCGTTGACCATGCCCGACGCCTGCATGAAGGCGTAGGCGGTGGTTGGTCCAACAAATCGGAAGCCGCGACGCTTTAACGCCTTAGCCAGAGTGCGGGATCGCTCGGTTTCGGAGGGAAGCTCCTCAGTTGACGCGAAGTTGTGCTGAACAGGCGTCTCGTCGACGTAGCTCCACAACCATTCGCTGAAGCTGCCCTCTGATTTTTGTACATCGAGCACCGCACGAGCATTAGAAATTGTTGACTCGATTTTCCCTCGATGCCGAACAATGTTGGGATTGTCCAGCAATGTTTCGATATCGTCGCCGGAGAAGTTGGCTACTTTCTTGGGATCGAAATTGGCGAAGGCATCGATGTACCCCTGCTTCTTCCGCAAGATTGTCACCCAGCTAAGGCCAGCTTGGGCCCCTTCGAGGGTGAGATACTGAAACAACGTGTTGTCGTCGTGCTGAGGCACACCCCAAACCGTGTCGTGGTAGTGGTGCTCTTCGGGGCTTGTGCCGGCCCACGCGCAGCGAGTGATAGCGGTATCGCTGGTACGGCCGAGACTAGCGTTGGAGGAGTTCATGAAATTGCGTCAACTGTACGTGCGGCGGCACTTTGACCGCTAGCGATGCAAGCAGGTATTCCGATTCCGTTCGTGCTAGCTCCGGCCACGGCGATGTTGTGTATTGCCAGCGCCTGTGACGCTTGCGCTAAGCGATCCAGATGGCCCGGGCGATACCGAGGGAATGATTCGCTCCAGCGCGAAATGCGAACCTCGGTGGGGGCAACGGAAATACCCATCGTAGTTTTGAGATCGCGAAGGACGGTTTGGGTGATGGTGGCATCGTCGGTGTGGGCGATGGCGTCGTCGCCAGCGCGGCCAACAGCAGCGCGAAGTACGGCCTGATTGGTGTCGAGGTGCGGCCATTTGGCGGAAGTAAATGAGCAAGCGGTCATGGTGAGTCCTGCCGCCATGGGAACCAGAAACCCCGACCGGTCGAGTGGTGCAATGGTGGACGGGTCAAAGGCCAAAGTAACGAAGGCGACCGACGTTGGGTTCCGGTCGACAAACACAGGTTGAGCAAAATCGGATCCGAGCAATCGAGAGGTGACTGGAGCGGGCGTGGCGAGGATAACGGCATCGGCTGGGTGGCTAGAACCGTCGACCGTCAAATTGATGGACTTGTTGCTTGTGGCCTCGACGGTTAGCTGCGTAACGGATGTGTTGTACTCAACGCGGCTCCCCAAGTACTCGGTAAGGGCATCGGTCAGCCGTTGCATTCCCCCGCGAGGGGCGGCGAAAATTGGTGCTGGTGTTGCCGTCGAATCAGGCAGAGTGTCGAATAGGGCCTGTGCGAAACTTGGAGCATCGGCGGCATGGGCAAGTTGGGGTACGACGGTGGACAAGCTGAGTTCATCGCTGGGGTTGGCATAAACACCGCCCAATAGAGGGTCGACAATATTGTCGACGATCTCGTCCCCGAGGCGAGCACGTAGGAGTCGGCCAACCGAATCCTCGAAGTCGAGGATCGGTGAATGGCCTGCGAGGTCAGCGATGAGAGCGGCGAGTCCTGATTCGCTAACCAGACCGGAGGCTCGCAGAGGCTCAGGGGAAAGGGGTATTCCCATTACGTTAGGTTTGGGCAGTGGCCGCAATTCGCGGTCGTGCCAAATGGCAGCCGGAAGCCCCGACGGGTGGACGAGATCATTGAGCCCAAGTTCGGCACAGAGGTCAGTGGCCCAAGGCACGCGTACCAGGAAGGCATCAGCGGCCTCGTCGATCTGTGCCCCCGCGAAAGTCGACGTACGAATGTTTCCGCCGGTGCGGTCGGTGGCTTCGAAAAGGGAAACGTTGATCGATGAATCGAGGGTGATTAGTCGGTGGGCCGCGGCGAGTCCCGCTAGTCCACCGCCGACAACGACGACCCGTTTCATTGCTCGGTGATAGGGGGAGCGGAGTGAACGAAATCGACCAAACGTCCCAAGGTGTCTGGGTTGGTTTGGGGGAGTACTCCATGACCTAAGTTAAAGATGTGGCCGGGGCGTCCGCCGTTGTCATCGAGCACAGCTTGGGCTTCGGCTTTGACAACCGGCCAGTCTGCCAGGACTATGGCCGGGTCGAGGTTGCCTTGCACCGCGGTGTTGGGACCAAGACGGTCGCGTGCGGCGCCGAGTTGTGTTCGAAAGTCGATGCCGACAACATCGGCGCCAGCATCACGCATAAGGGGAAGAAGTTCACTGGTTCCGACGCCGAAATGCAGGCGCGGTACCCCGAGATCGGCAACCGCAGCCAATACTTTTTGTGAGGCGGGCAGCACATGACGTTGGTAGGCGCGCGGATGTAACGCTCCCGCCCACGAATCGAACAATTGCACCGCCGAGGCCCCCGCAAGCACCTGGGAACGCAGCGAGGCAATCGCGATGTCAGCGAGGCGATCAAGGAGAGCGGCCCACAGTTGGGGGTCTCCGTGCATTAGCGCCTTGGTGCGCTCATGGTTCTTTGATGGCCCACCCTCTACCAGGTAGGAGGCGACGGTGAAGGGCGCTCCGGCAAACCCGATGAGCGGCACATCAAGTTCGGCCACGAGCCCGCGTACGGTCTCGAGAACGTACGGAGTGTGGACCTCGGGGTCGAGGTCGGGAAGTCGATCAAGATCAGCAGCACTGGTGAATGGGTCAGCTACCACAGGGCCGATGCCAGGTTCGATAGTGACGCCAAACCCGATGGCATGCACCGGCACCACGATGTCGGAGTACAAGATGGCTGCGTCGACACCGTAACGACGGACCGGTTGCAAGGTGATTTCGATCGAACGAGCGGGATCGGCGATGGCGTTGAGAATTGTTCCGGGGCCCCTAACTGCCTTGTACTCAGGTAGAGATCGACCTGCTTGGCGCATAAACCACACGGGAAGGTGTTGGCCGTGCTTCCCGCCGCACGCAGCCAAAAACGCTGAGTCCGCCAGACCGGCCGAGGGTTGAGTTGAAGAAGTCACTGCGTTCGACGGTAGCGGCGCGAACGCCGATATTGTGAGTGACTCATATTTGTCACTCCCGGGAACTCTGTGGCCACACAACATCCAGACCTTGCAGTCGAACAGGCTTACATCGACAATGCCCAAGAGCTGTTGGCTGCGTCGCGTGAGTCGGCCGTTGCGGTGCAGGACATGGTCGAGGTGGGCCAAGGCGGAACCCATCAAGCGCGCTATGAACGCGAAGTAATTCATGACACCATCAATGCCCGTCTAAATGAACTCGATTTGGGCGGATCGTCACTCATTTTTGGTCGTATTGACCTCGAACCTAGCGTGCACGACAACGACACTTTTTATATAGGTCGGGCTGCGCTGTGGAATAAACAGCAGGATCCTGTGGTCGTCGATTGGCGGGCACCAATCGCTGAACCGTTCTTCCGGGCCACTGGCGTCGAACCCTTAGGGATCGAAATGCGTCGGCAGTTCTCAACTCGTGGCACCACGCTTTTGGCGCTCGAGGACGAGTTTTTTGGTGAACTTGGCAAGCTACGCGGCGTGCAAGCCCTAGCGTCGCGCCTACGAGGCGAACAGACCCTGCTTGCCTCGCTCGACGCATCGCGTACCGGCCGGTTGGGCGACATTGTGGCGACCATCCAAGCCGAACAGGACGAAATTATTCGTTCTGAACAGCGCGGTATTCTCATCGTCCAGGGGGGTCCCGGAACAGGCAAAACTGTCGTAGCCCTCCACCGTGCTGCCTACCTCTTGTATAACCACCGATTCCCACTCGAAGGACAAGGTGTTCTGGTTGTCGGGCCCAATCGCGTATTCCTGACCTATATCGAGCAGGTTCTCCCATCCCTGGGCGAAGTGGGGATCGAAATGGCTGTGCTCGGAGACCTTATTCCCGAGCACGAAGTCATGGGTCGCGACGCCGAGTCCGTAGGTCGTATTAAAGGCGATAAGCGCATGGTAAAGGCGCTGTACAAGGCCATGCTTGATCGTGAACGGCCATTGCGGCGCGAATTCGTGGTTGGTGTGGGCCTCCAACGAGTTCGTTTAACCGTTGAGGCCAGTGCCGACATCATCAAACAGGCGCGACGACGTTCCCGCAACCACAACAGCGGGCGCAAGATCGTCGAAGAATTGGTCTACGCCGAGTTGGCGGGCAGCGCTCGCAACCGATTCGAACCCGACGCCATGCGCGAGGCACTGCATGGCACACTCGAAATGCGCGAAGTATTCGAATGGATGTGGCCGATACTCACTCCGGTGCAGATGCTGCATGACTTGTTCGGATCCAAAGCACTATTGCGGTCCGCCGGAAAACGATTCTTCACCTATGAGGAAATCGAGCGCATGCACCGCGAGCGCTCGCCGCACAGTAGCGAAGTCGTGTGGACGGTTGACGATGTCCCTCTGCTCGACGAGGTTCGTTGGCTCTTAGGGGCCCGGTCAGGTCGGGCTAAGCAAGAGATGGTTCGTACCTACGGGCACATCGTGGTCGATGAGGCCCAAGACCTCTCGCCTATGCAGTTGCGGATGCTTGGACGCCGGTCACTTAATGGTTCGATGACACTCGTTGGTGACATTGCCCAAGCAACCGGGGCCTGGGCCCACAACGACTGGGAAGAAATTCTCGAACATCTGCCCAATAAGCGGCCCGCCCGTCGCGCTGAGCTCACCGTTGGCTATCGCCTTCCCGGACCCACGATGGATGTTGCTGCCCGCGTGCTCGCTGTCGCCGCTCCGGATTTGATGCCACCACAGTCAGTCCGCGCTGAGGGTGTCCAGCCACAATTTGTGGATACGCCGGCTGAAGACCGGATAGCCACGGTCGTCCGTCAAGTTCGCGCCGAGTTGCCTCATATTGGTTCTGGAAATTTGGCGATTGTTACGCCTGCCTCGTTGACCGAGCAGGTATCCGAGGGCTTGAATGCCGCAGGAATCGACCATGGACAGGCCTATCGAGGGGCGCTCACCCAGCAGGTAACCGTTGTTCCGATCGGCTTGATCAAAGGCCTGGAACTCGATTCCAGCATCGTGGTCGAACCCAATCGTATATTGAACGAGCAAACGCAGGGCCCGCGTGCGTTGTACGTGGCATTGACTCGTGCCACCCAACGCCTCTCCGTGGTCCACGCGGAGCCACTACCCGAGTATTTGCAGGGGTTGTAGGCGCCAACCAGGCCCTGTGGCCTGATCAAACGGGGTGCGGCGAAGTCTGCATAAGTTTGGGTGCAATCGAAACGGTTAAGGAAAAGCTTGACGGCGTCTTTGACCTCGGGTCGATACCCGGCTCGAGACAGTAGAGCTCGGCAATACGACGGCTGATATCTAGGTTTCCAGAAAATGTTTTGCCAGGCCGTACCTCTACGGGTGGTTGAAGCGTTACTGGGTATACATCCAGTCGATCCGAGTAGTTCCAACAAACAAACATGTTGAAACCAAAGGGACAAACATAAACCAAAGGAACCAAAAAATGAAGAACGTAGTTGCCCTCCAAAACGCCCTCGCCGCCCTCAAGGACACCGAACGTGGTGCTACCGCTGTTGAGTACGGACTTATTGTTGCGCTTATCGCTGGCGTAATTGTTGCCATCGTTACCACCGTCGGAACCGGCGTTAACGACGCATTCGGCGATGCTAACACCGCACTGAACCCACCGGCGGTGTGATAAACGCATTCAGCGCCGTTTCTGAGCGGAATACCTGATTGTGGTGCGCTCGACACGGTGAGCAATTAGTAAACCATATTTCTAGTAAACCATATTTCGTCAATTACGGGAAACGGCCACGGGTTTAGACCGGTGGCCGCCCGTGTTTTTGGTTACGTGCCGGCGACCTGTGGGCTAGAATACCTACAGTCTCCCGAGAAGATGACGAAGGTTTTTATGGGGATATCCCCGACTTAGATCGATTTCAAAGGAACCACCAGGATGAAGCGCAAGGTTGGCTTTGCCGTAGCAGGAGCACTGGCAGCGTTTGGAGTGTTGCTCGTGTTTTTGTATCTCCGTGATAACCGGGTGCAGTCTGCTGCACCCGCCCCTACCCCCGCAGTGGTGTCGAGCCAAACGCCGGTCGGGATTGATGCCGAACTGGACGGACTGGTTTCTGGCATCGATGAAGAGGAAACTGACGTTTCCGTTCTGCCGGAGGACTTAGACTTTGAGCTTCCGACAAATGGGGCCCTGACGGCGTTTGACTCCATTGGCAACATTGTCGAACTGGGCGAGCCCATCGAGGTTCCACCAGATCATCTCACGGTCGTGTTCGGCGTGTCTTCAGAACGGGCGTTGGGCGGCCGTGTGCGCCCGGGCGACACCGTTGCCGTGATCGTGTCGTTTGCTGACGACATCATTTCCAGCGAACTAGACACCGCAGGCACTACTGAGGAAGAGTCGGGACGAAGCACCGATGTGCTCCTGCACAAGGCTCTGGTAACCGATGTTCAGGTAGAGGACATCATTGGAGCGGTCCGAACCACTGATGGCCTAACGGTTGACGTCGCAGAGGGTTCTGTTTCGGGCACCAACAATCAGGTGTATTACGTCACCTTGGCTGTGCCCTCGACACAAATTGAACGGCTCATTTATGCACTTGAATATGGACAAATTTGGTTGGCCAATCAGCCGTCAACGGCTGGCGATGTTACCAACGGGATTGTCACCCAAGAGAACATTCACGAGGAGGTCAGTATCTTCATCGACCGTGACGAACTCCTAGTCGGTGGTCCCGAGGAATCGGCCGATGTTGATGGGGATGCCCCCGCCGATTCCTCACCAGGTGGAGGGGGTTCGTAATGCGTCTTCGTCGCAAAGTAAAGGCCGAGAATTCGCCAGAGATAGAGGGCGTAGAGTTTGAAGGCAATGTCATTAGCGCCGAGGATCTTCTCAACGGGGGATTTGAGAACGCTTACGATGATCCGTTCTTCATTGATGATGGTGAGTCCACTGAGACGCCTGATCGCCCAGATCGTGACCAGAGCGCCGGTGGTGGCTCTGAGCTGCCAGTGGCTGTACAGGCTGAGGCCGCCAAGGCGGCGGTGAAGAACAAGGCTACGAACCACAAGACCCTGGACGGGTCGGGCTCCAAGCTCTCCCCAGAGATGTTGCAGTTGAAACACCGTGCCCACGAAGAGCTCATCGGGCGGCTATCTACCCGCCTTTTTGACACCTCAGCCAGCGAGACGGATCTTGAACCATCAGTAATTGAAGAGTTTGACAGTTTTTTGGCGGACGAGAACATTTTATTGAGCGCGCTAGAACGGGCTGATCTCGCAGAAGAACTGGTAAACGATGTCTTGAAGCACGGACCAATTGAGCCGTTACTCCAAGACCCTGAAGTTACCGAAGTGATGGTTAACGGACCGTACAATATTTTTGTCGAGCGGGGCGGACACCTCTTTAAGACGGATGCACAGTTCAGTAATGAGCTGGCACTTCGTCAAGTAATCACCCGAATTGCGAGCAAGGTTGGACGTCGTGTTGACGAATCATCGCCGATGGTAGATGCTCGTCTGCCGGATGGTTCCCGTGTCAACGCCATAGTTCCACCGCTCGCTGTCGATGGTTCTTCGCTCACCATTCGTAAATTCTCAGCCGACCCACTTACGGTGCACCATCTGATTAGTTTCGGCTCAATCAGTGTCGAGGCAGCAGGCCTATTGGATGCTTGCGTGCGTGGTCGGCTCAACATATTGGTTTCTGGTGGTACCGGTTCGGGTAAGACGACCTTGTTAAATGTTTTGTCGTCATTCATTCCAAACGGCGAACGGATCGTAACGATCGAGGACTCGGTCGAACTCCAGTTGAAGCAGGACCATATTGTCCGTTTGGAGACTCGTCCAGAGAACACAGAAGGGCGAGGTGCGGTAGATATTCGTGACCTTGTTAAGAACTCTCTGCGAATGCGACCTGATCGTATTGTGGTCGGTGAGTGTCGCTCAGGCGAGGCTCTCGACATGTTGCAGGCCATGAATACGGGTCACGACGGATCGCTATCCACGCTGCACGCCAACACCCCACGTGACGCTATTAGTCGCCTCGAAACGATGGTTCTGATGGCCGGCATGGATCTGCCCTCCAAGGCTATTCGTGAACAGATCTCGTCGGCTGTGGATGTCATCGTGCAGTTGTCTCGACTCAGCGATGGCTCGCGGCGAGTCATGTCTATAACCGAGATTGTTGGCATGGAAGGCGATGTTGTGACGCTCAACGAGATTTTCGCATTCGACTTTGATGCCGGCATCGATGAGCACGGCAAGTTCCTTGGCAGTGTCAAGCCCACGGGTATCCGCCCGAAATTCACCGAGAAACTGTCAGATTACGGGGTTGAGGTTGATGCCAGCCTGTTTAGTACTGGCCCGGTCGATTTGATGAATAACTCGTGATTAGCCCCCTCTCATTTGGCTTGGCTATCCCGACCGTTGGCGGGGTAGATCCCCTGCTGTTGTGGGGAGGCGTATTCGTAGTTCTGGGACTCGTTGTTGCTTTCACCATCGAGTCACAGACCCGGGAAATCGATCCAGAGATCGAGGCCGAAATGGCCGACAAGGCTGGTGCCTTGGGGCGTCTTCGGTCTGGCGTGGGTGCACGCGCCGACCGCCAGTTGCGCAATGTCGGGGTGGTGAAAGCTGTTCGGATCAAACTCGAGGTCGTTGGCGCCAATGTGCGCCCTACGGAGTTCTTTGGTTCGGTTGGTGCTGTCACCGTGGTTGCAGCAGTAGCAGGGTTCGTTACCCGCGGCCCCACATTCGCGCTCGTTGCACTGGTACTGGTTCCTTTGATCGCTATAGGTGTACTTGATAGCAAAGTGAAGAAACAGCGGGCCAGTTTTGCTGAGCAGTTGCCGGAAATGTTGCAGCTGTTGGCTGGGTCGTTACGGGCCGGGATGAGTTTGACCCAGGCCCTTGCCGCGGTAGGGCACGAATCACCTAGCCCAACCCGCGAAGAAATTCGCAAGGTAATGACGGAGAACCGTCTCGGCCGAGGATTTGTCGAGTCCATGCGTGAGGTCGCGGGTCGCATGGAAAGTAATGACTTCGAATGGGTGGTCTCTGCGGTGGAGATCCACGAAGACATCGGTGGAAACCTCGCAGACGTCTTGGATCGCGTGGCGGCCACTATTCGAGCCCGTAATCGGGTTCAGGGTCAGGTAAAGGCTTTGAGCGCCGAGGCGCGTATGTCCGGACACGTAATGACGCTGTTGCCCCCTGGAGTGTTTGCGATCATGGCGGTAGCTAACCCGTCATATGCCGCGGAGTTGACGGACAGCTCCGCGGGGCACACGGTGCTTGGCGCCGCTGTGGTGATGCTGTTTTTGGGCGGAGCCTGGTTACGCAACATGGCGAAGTTTAAGTTCTAGGAGCGTAGATGTTTGATTTACTAACTGTGTTTGGCGCCATAAGCGGAGTCCTTGAGGGTCCAAATATCTTGCTGGTAGCAGCGGGGCTATTTGCCCTCGCAGGTGCGGCCGTTTTTGTCACTATCGAAACCCCGATAGACGAAGACGAGATTGCGGCGGTTGGCCTTCACGACGCCATGTTGCAGTTGTCTGCGCGTAAGCGGCTTGTGAATCCGGGCCTACAACGACTGTCCGGGCTGGCCCGGAAGTTCAACCCCGCCGAACGAACCGTACTTCTCGAACGGCGAATCGCTATGGCCGGGATGTCAAGTACATGGCCTATCGATCGGGCTATGTTCACAAAACTGGTATTGGGGCTGGTTGGGTTGCTCGCCGGTATCGCAGTTTTCTTTGTTGTGACTGGTCCCGTTCGCTTTTTTTTGGGACCTGTGATTGCGCTTAGTGGCTGGAATGCCCTGGATTTTTACTTGGACAAGAAAGCAACCAGCCGGCAGCAAGAGATCGAATATGCACTGCCCGATGTTTTGGATCAACTCACCATTGTTGTAGAAGCAGGGTTGGGTTTCGAGCAGGCATTCCAGCGAATCACGATTAGCAACGACAATCCGCTCGTTGATGAGTTCGCGACTGTGCTGCGTCAGATGCGTTTGGGGATGGCTCGAAGACCCGCCATGAACTCCCTACTTGACCGCACCGATGTGGTGCAGTTGCGCATGTTTGTTCGAGCACTGAACCAGGCGGATCGTTCGGGTATTCCGATGGGCCATATTCTCCGAGTGCAGGCCGACGAGGCTCGTGAGAAGCGTCGCCAAAGGGCTGAAGAGAAGGCCATGCAATTGCCGGTAAAGCTATTGTTTCCTTTGGTCGTATTCATTTTGCCAGCGTTGTTTATCGCCATCCTTGGGCCGGCGGCTCTTCGTATCCAAGGCAACGGCGGTGTAACTGGTGGGGGGAGCCAGGACAACGTCGAACTGCGACAAGAGACCGTTGTTGGTCAAGCCGACCCCCTCGCAGAATAGCGCCGTCTACTGCGCTGTTGGAAACCGCCAAACACCATCAGTACCGACCGACCACGCGGTAGCGCTTACAACGGCCGCCACGGGGATTGGCCCATAAATGTGGGGGAACCTTTCACCGGTCGAAACCGCGACTTCATCAAGGACTGGTGAGCCGATAGTTTGACGATCCAAGGTGAGCAAGACCAAGTTAGTGATGTCGCTGTAGTAGCGATTGGCGACGCCTTCTGCCTGGCTGCGCTTCGAACAATGAATGAACCCTTCGTCCGCCAGAGTCACCCCGCGGGTACTCATTTCGTACAGGCCTACATCTTGGGCTGCTTCCCATTCATCGGGGAGAGCGGCGTGGAAGATAATGGTGGATTCTGTGGATTTTGACATGTGTGTCGGGCTGACCGGATTTGAACCGACGACCTCCTCGTCCCGAACGAGGCGCGCTACCAAGCTGCGCCACAGCCCGTGTACGCCCGACTACTTTATCCCAGGTGGTGCGTCTCGGTGCGCCTTATTTTCGGTGATTAAGCGACGTCGGTAGCGAGCAGTTTGCTAATTGACCGGCGAAGCTTTAGAGGGTCGAGCGGCTTGGTAAGGGAGAGATCGGCACCGGCTTGTGTTGCCATCCAACTGTCGACCTCGCGGTCGAGCAAAATAATAACTTTGGTGTCGGGAAGTCGGTTAGCGCCCTGCTCCAGGCGCAAATTGCGGCAGGCCGCAGCTCCGCCCATGTTGCCGATTTGAAGATCGAGCAACACTACATCGGGCTTCAGTTCAGCGACGGTAGCGGCCACGTCAGTGCCCTTAGTGATCCGACTTACCCGTGTGCCGCGTCGAGCCAGCGTGGCACTGATGTTGTCGAAAATGTGGTCGGCGGCGGTTGCCAGGAGGATCTCAGCCATTGGTAGTCAGCGTAGTCGGAGCGAGCACAGACTGGGGGCGAATCCGAGTCATGGCTTTGTCCCGCTACGCTTGCAGCAACCGTTCGCAGGAGGGCCCCATGTTAGAAATAGCCATCGAAGAAACTGATGATTATGTCGTGTGTCGCCCAGCCGGGGATCTCGATGCTTACACCGTGGCTGCTTTTCGCGAAGCCCTAACCGAATTGTCCGAGCGGCCGGCTGTGGTAATCGATCTTTCCGGTGTGCCATTTATGGATTCGGCTGGCCTCGGAGCGCTAATTGGCGGGATTCGAAAGACTCGCGAGAATGAGAATCAGGTTGCTGTGGCCTGCAATCGTCCGGCACTCATGCGCTTGTTGCACACCACAGGGTTCGATCGCATTGTCCCGGTGAAGGAAAGTCTCGAAGAAGCAGTAGCTGCGCTGACCGAGGACGCATAGTTCGCCTAAATAGGGTTAGGTCTTTCCCAACAGGTTCGCGATAGTCGATACTCCGGCGAGGTCACTGACATCGCCGGTAAGCAGCGAGACGGTTGCAATGGGCGCCGAACCGGTGCGCTCGTGGAGGAAGGCGATTGCGTCTCGTTCACTTTCGACACGCATTTGGATATCGACCAGTGCGCCAAGCCCATCAGCTAACGGGCCCTCGCCGTAGTTGTCCCACACATCGGCAAGTTCATCAGCACTTCGGTCGGAGAACGAAGGGTGCGTGCGATTGACGACCACGGCACCAATGCTGAGTCCGCGAGCAAATATCTGGTCGGCGAACCACACGGTTTCTTCGGCTGTTTCGATTCGAGGTGTAGTCACCATTACCACCGAAGTTTGGTTGCTTGCGAGAAGAGCGGATGCTTCTTTGGCGCGTTGGCGGAAACCATCTTCCATGCCCTGAAAAGCTTTGAGAAACCCGGAAGCATCTTCGACGATCCGGGCGCCCACGACGGCTGAGATTTGGTTCAACATGATCCGCAACCCAGTGTTGACCACGCGCCGCACTTGACGGGGAAACAGCAGTCGCATGACTTTGCCATCGAGAAACTTGATCAGGTTGTCTGGGGCTTCGAGAAAGTCCAGTGCGTTGCGCGTCGGAGGCGTGTCGACGACGATGAGATCGTATTTACCTGACTGATGAAGGTCGAAGAGTTTCTCGTTCGCCATGAACTCTTGGGTTCCCGATAGCACTGCGGACAAGTTCTGGTAAAGACGATTGGACAAGATGCGTTCGGCTTGGCCGGGGTCGCCGGCCTCGCGGGTGATGAGGTCATCGAACGTTGCTTTGGCGTCGAGCATCATGGCGGACAGTTCACCGGACCAGGTCCCGGGGATGACCTGGGGGTGATTGGTAAGTTCGACACCGATGGCATCTGCTAGTCGACGGGCCGGGTCGACGGTGATGACCGCCACTCTTCGCCCTGCTTGGGCAGCAAGCACACCTATCGCCGCGGCAACCGTAGTTTTGCCGACGCCACCGGTCCCGGCGCACAGGATTACCTGTTGCTCGCGGGCAAGTTTGTCGACTGTGCTCACGAGGAACTGCCCAGTTCGTTGATTTCGGATTCGAGGACCTCGACAAGTTGGTCAAGTTCGGTTCGTCCGAGAGGGGTGTCTTCGATGGCAGGCAAGTGGATCCGAGGCAGCGGCAGTTCGGTGTCGAGACGGGTGAGTTGTTGATCTCGCACAACAACGCGATTTTGTTGGAAGTCCGTCGCTAGACGCAATGATTCGGCGAGATCAGGTGCAAGGTCGACGAGTTGCGCATCAACAGGGCTATCGGGCGCATCCGCGGTAAGTGCGTTCGCAACTAGTGGACCGAGGGTGATCCCGATTTCGTCCTCAAGTCGGTAGGCCGCTTCGATTACCTCGGTCACTGGCGTCTCTTCAGCCAACGTAACTAACACGATTTGGCAGCGGTCTTCGTCGCTCAACATGTCTCGTACCAGAACAGCTTGTTCATGTAATGGCCCGGTATCGACCGAGTCGGCGACACCAGCGGCCGATCGGAGCAGGCTGATCGCGTGGCCGGATGCTGGTGCGTCGACCACAATGAGGTCGTACTCGTTCTCCGCGTCCATTTGTCGAATCTTTCCCAGGACAAGCAGATCCTTCACACCAGGAGTCGCCGTGGCCAAAGCATCGAGGACCTTGTCGCCTTGGATGCGCTTAAGGGCCCGGTAAATGCCTCGGTGATTGAGGTAGTCCGTGAGCGCCCGATCGGGGGTGATTCGAACGGCGTGAAGCGTGCCTGAACCATTAACATTGATCGGTGTTGGGGTATATTGGAGCGGTTGGCACTCAAAGAGTGCGGCAAGTTGATGCTTTCCGTCCACCTCTACTAGTAGAGTTGCGGCGCCGTTTCTGGCCGCTGCGGTGGCGAGGGTCGCGGCAACCGTGGTTTTGCCCACGCCGCCCTTTCCGGCGACGATAAGCACACCACACGATGTGAAAAATTCAGACGTCATCATGGGCAGTTCATCGTAGCGATCTGCCGTTCGGAGCCTTGTGCGCAAACTACTTATTGCTTCATTACTCACTGCGATCGGACTATCCGCCATCCTCGCGACGGCGGGTGGTGCGGGCGCGCAAAACGATCCGGTGAGCCCCGACCCCGGCCAAGTGACCGTTATTCAGATTTCGGGGCTGCTCGATGATGTACTGGCCGATTTCATTACCGATGCCATCGACGGGGCAGAGGGTCGCGGCGACTTGGCCCTGGTTCTGCAGGTAAATAGCCGCGATGCGGTCATCGAAGACGACGCCTTACGGGTTTTGGCTGCTCGAATTACCGGCTCATCGGTCCCCGTGGTTTCTTGGATCGGGCCCAGTGGTTCGGTTGCTGCCGGCAAGGTTGCCCAACTCGTTGGTATCACCGAGAAAGTGGGCGTGTCACCTGGCTCGAAGTTGGGGGATCTCGGCGACATTGTCCTCACGCCCACCCTGTGGTCCGATGACAACACCGCTCGTATGACCAGCCAGACGCTCAACTGGGTCCAAGTACTGGACTCTGGCGTTGTCCCTTGCGAACAAATCGCCGTTGACGAGCTGGGACGGTCGGTCTCTGAAGAAGACCAACTCGTTCGCTGCGCCTCACCACTGGTTGGCGACTTCTTGGTAGATCTTGACGAGTTTGGTTTTCAGTCGCGGCAAGTTACCGAAGGGGATCAAATTCGCCTGGCCCCGGTCACCGGAAGCCGGTTTCAAAGTATTGGCCTGATGTCGCAACTCATGCATACCGTCGCCAGCCCGCCGGTGGCGTATCTCTTGCTCATGATCGGGATCTCGTTGCTGTTGTTCGAGCTCTATAGCGTCGGGGCCGGCATTGCGGGTTGGCTTGGTGGAGTGCTCGTTGGACTGGGCGGCTATGGGGTTGCCGCCCTTCCCTTTCACGCGTGGGCTCTTGTACTCTTGGTCCTCGCTTTCGTTCTCTACGCCGCTGACGTGCAAACGGGGGTGCCTTCGCTGATGACATTGGTCGCCACCGTGGCACTCACTGTTGGCACATTCGGGTTATGGGACGGCGTCTCAATGTCCTGGGTGCCCATGTTGGTCGGAATAGTAGGCGTGTTTCTCATGATGTGGCTGGCCATGCCGTTGATGATTAGGGGGCGTTACGGCACCCCCCGAATAGACCGGGACACCTTTGTTGGTGAACCGGCCACGTGGAATGGCGATGCCACCATCGAGATGCGCGGGGCAACGTGGCAGGCATCAACGGGCCAGTCCCTAGATGACGGGGCCGCGGTAACGATTACGGCAATCGACAATCTCGTATTTACAGTCGAACCGGCCTCGAATTCTTAGGAGCCACGCCCGCCTTGACGACAACGACCGTGGCCATGCTGAAATTCTCGTAATAGTGGCAACTGTCCGACGCGAAGGTAAGAAAGTCGACTAGTTTCCCCGGCCGCAACAAAATTCTTCTTGTGCGCGTCCCTTTCTTGCGGCTAATGTGCCGTCAAGACGGGACGAGAGTAGGGAATTTGTGAGCGCTGTCAGAACCGAAGAAATATGGCAGATCAAGGCTGAATGCCGCGGTCCGCAAGCTGTCGTCTTTTTTCCCCCGCCTCAGTTCGAACGCAAAGAAGAAAAACGCGAACGTGAGTTGCGCGCCAAGGCGATTTGTGGCGAGTGTTCGGTGAAGAACGATTGCCTGCAGTACGCCATCGAAATTCGTGAACAACATGGGATCTGGGGCGGCCTCAACGAAGCTGAGCGCAAGCAGTTGTTGGCTTCACGCAACTAGGTTCAGAGCGAAGGGCCGATCGCCGGTGCTGCATCGATGGCGCTTTCGTCGTTCGCTTCGCTCACTTCCTCAAAATGACGCCATCGCTGCCGCCCCCGCACTCGACCCTGCGTTGGGCCACCTATTCCGTGGGCTTGGGTGCTTAACTCTTCTTATCTTGGCCTTTGTCTTTTGGGCCGGCGGTGCTGTCTAGATTTTGGGGAGTCTTGGGCCGGGGATTCTTAGGTCTTCTCTTCTTCTTGTTACTCCGGTGCCGTCCAGTTTATTGAGGATTGGGAGCACAAATTTTCTGGTTGTTCCCAACGCATCACGTATTTGGGCGACGGTGACGCCCTCGGGATTCGCCGCCAACAGTTGGGCCACCTCTGCTGCCGCGAGGCCCATGGCTTCTTGGGAAAAGAACACGCCATCAGAGGCGACGATGTCTCCTCTTCTGACGAGTTGGCGAAGTTCATTCTGATCGACGCCCTTCGTATCGGGCGGCGCGAAGGGCGATGCTGTGAGTTGGGCGACGAACGGATGGTTATCTAGTGGGTCAACCGCTTCGACCTGACGGATCTGACCATCGACGACTTCGATGTCTTCAAGCAACTCGAGCACGGCGCGCTCATGCTCATTCAGAATGGCTATGTCGAGACCGAGTGAGCCTGCTTCGGCGATCTGCGCACGTGTCGTTGTCATGGTTCGGGCGAGTTCCTGAGGGCTCACCGCCCATCGCCCGACGGTGGCTTCGGGGATTTGGCCGGTAAGTAACGCAAGATGTTCGACATCAACCCAGCCACGCTCGGCAACCACACGATCAACAGACCGGTCAGGTCTCGCCTGAGACGCTCGCACCAGGGGATCGATGTCGAGGATCTGGCCACCACCGAGTGTCTCGGTACGACCCGATTCTCGAAGCACAAATCGGTCGCCGGGAAGCAGTGGCAGTTTCGTCTGAAGGTGCAGACGCACCAATCCGGCTGTGCCTGGTTGGAGCTTCTCTGGGCCGAGCACCCGCAGCTTGGCCGGGTGTTCACCCGAGCCGATGTAGACCATGTGGGCTCCGCGTCGAGATACTTCGTGGCCGACTGATCCCAGTACATCGATTGCCGCATCGAAGCGATCCGATTCAAACCATTGCCCGGACCGGACTACAACATCGCCTCGGGTGAGGTGGTCGTGGTCAATGCCCGAAAGGTTCAGTGCCACCCTGTTGCCTGGGCCGATGGTGTTGTGAAATTCGTTGAGGGATTGGATAGCGCGTACCCGTACAGCGGACCCCCGCGGCAGGACCAGCAGTTCATCGTCAACTGCAATTGACCCGCCGGTAAGGGTCCCGGTGACCACGGTTCCCGCACCTTTTGGAGCAAATACTCGGTCGATCCACAGACGCGGCCGGTCATCGTCGGTTGCGGTGGGTGTCGCAGCTAACAATGTGTCAAGCGCGGCGCGCAAGGTATCAAGCCCAATGTCGCTAATGGCGTCGACGGCAACGATCGGGGCACCATCGAGAAACGTTCCCTCCACGTGCTCGACAACATCAAGTTCGGCGAGTTCTCGCACTTCGTCGTCAACGAGCCCAATCTTTGTGAGCACTACCAACCCGTGTTTGACGCCCAGAACATCGAGGATGCGCAGGTGCTCTTCGGATTGAGGTTTCCAGCCTTCTGCCGCATCGACGACAAATACGCAGGCATCGATCGCACCGACGCCTGCCAGCATGTTCTTGAGAAATCGGACGTGGCCCGGCACATCGATGAAGGCAAACCGCCGCCCCGACGGGAGCACCGCTCCAGCGAAGCCAAGATCAATGGTGAGGCCGCGTGCCTTTTCTTCGGCCAGTCGGTCGGGGTCGGTCCCAGTGAGGACACGGACCAGCGTGGATTTGCCGTGATCGACATGCCCGGCGGTAGCAACGACGTGCATCAGTTAAGCGAACGGAGGGCGGCTTCAACAATGGTGTCGTCGTCGGGGTTGACGGTACGCAGGTCGAGTTCGGTGACCCCTTCTCGCACGCGAGCAATGATGGGACGCCTGGCGTCTGTTCCCAGTCGGAGAGCTTCCACATGGTCGCCTTCGATAGCCAGTCCCACCGAAGGAATTTCGACGCCTGGCAATGTGCCTCCGCCGGGCACTGCCATGAGGTCCACGACGGTACCGACACCTATTTTTTCGGCACGGGCGCGCAGGTCGGCTACCGGGGTGGTGGCCATGGCCCAGAACGGAAGAGCGGCGTAGTCTCGTTTCAGATAGGTGAGCGCCACGTCTTGCAAAGCTCGAAGCACCAGACCGCCAGGCCGCAGAGCTCGAGCGAGTGGGTGTCGGGCGCAGGCATCAACGAGGTCGGCATCGCCGGCAATGATGCCAGCTTGGGGCCCGCCCAAGATTTTGTCGCCAGAGAAGGTGATTAGGTTGGCTCCAGCCTCAAGGGTCTGCTTTGCAGCGGGCTCGTTGGCCAGCCAAGCGGGAGGACCCGATGGCAGCCATGGACACGACGCATCGAGCAAGCCGGAGCCGATGTCGCCAACAACGGGGACGCCAAGCCCAACCAGATCGGCAATCGACGCTTCTTCGGTGAAGCCGACGATCTTGTAGTTTGATTGGTGAATCTTCATCACCAAGGTCACATCGGGGTCATTGCGCAGCGCTCGTTCGTAATCAGCTCGTCGGGTGCGATTGGTTGTTCCGACCTCCACGAGTCGGGCACCGGACTGCTCCATTACCTCCGGCACACGGAAGCCGCCGCCGATTTCGACCATCTCGCCTCGGCTAACCGCCACGCCTTTGCCATCGGCCAAAGCGGCTAAGACCAACATTACCGATGCGGCACAGTTGTTGACCACGATGGCCTTCTCGGCGCCACACAGCTTGGCAAGGAGGCGACCGGCATGAGACTGCCGGGACCCCCGATCGCCGGTAGCTAGATCGAATTCTAGATTGGTGTATTCGCCACTGAGTTGAACGCCAAACGGAGAGCGTCCCAAGTTGGTATGCAACAACACTCCGGTGGCGTTAACCACGGGTTGTAGTAATTGGCGTGAGAAAGACTGGGTGCGGATGGCGGCACTATCGGGGTCGCCGGCGGCAATCGCCTCGCGTGCGATATCAACCAATACTGGGTGCGGTAGCCCGGTGTTTGCCAGGGACCGGGCCAGCTTGTCAACGGAGGGAGGGTGCTTATCGTTCATGAGTTCTGCCAAGAGTAGGCCGTAGGGGATTGTTGAGCGTCGTCGGCGGTGGTCGAAGTCTGGCAATTGCCCGAAACCCGTAGACTGTCAGGGTGTTTGGGATTCTCCTTCTAGTGTTCATTGTCGTTCCGGTAGTCGAGTTGTACGTCATTGTGCAGGTCGCGGGCGGTATTGGCATTCTCGAAACCTTGGTGGTTTTGCTTACGGTTAGCGTTGTCGGAGCGTTCTTGGTGCGACGCCAAGGTATGAGTGTTGTTGCCAAGATCCAACGACAATTGGCCAACGGCGCTATGCCGGGCAAAGAACTCGTTGACGGCGGCCTTGTACTTTTCGCCGGAGCTTTGCTACTAACCCCTGGTTTTGTCACGGACTCCGTAGGCTTGTTGTTGTTATTCCCGCTCACACGGTTGCCCATTAGGGCTTGGTTGCAACGGCGCTTCCGTGGGCGTGTCCAGACATTTGGTTTTCCCGGTGCGGGATCAGCCCCACTAGGGGGCCGCTGGAATGCCGACCCCGACATCATCGTTATTGACGACACTATCGATCCACAGGACCTAGGTAAGCAGTGAGAATTCAAGACCGAGTTCCAAAAGTAGAAGAAGAAGAAGTACGCGAAGAAATGGTGCCGGGTGTAGCCCGTGCACTGAGTCCTCTCGTTCGTCGCATTCTTGCCACCAACCCTGGTGTTCGTACCGGTGAAGGGACGAACACCTATCTCGTCGGTATCGACGAGATAGTTGTCATTGACCCGGGGCCCGACGATGCCGAACATCGCCGTTCGATTACTGGCTGCGGTGGCGATCGTATTCGCTGGATCATGCTCACCAGCCCTAGCCCCGAGCACGCGGGCAGTGCTGAGGCGCTGCGCGAAGAAACTGGCGCCGAAATTTTGGCATCTCCCAAGTTCGAAGATATCGAGATAGACCAAAAACTCAAAGATGGATTCATCCTGGTTGGGACCGAGTTTCGTCTCAAAGTGCACTACACGCCTGGTATGTCTCCGGAGTCTATTTGTCTCGAACTTCCCGAGGAACGGTTGTTGTTTGCCGGCGATCTCGTTGTCGAAGGTTCACCTAACGCGATCACCCATCCCAAGGGTTCCATGGTCGATTACATGGCTTCAATCGCACGCATGCAAAAGCTGCGGCTTAAGCGGGTTGCTCCCGGACATGGTTACGTGCTCGAGGAGCCCAAGACCGAACTTGCCGATTACGTTGCGCACCGAATAGCCCGTGAGGTATCGATTCTCGCTGCGGTTGGTTCGCTTGATAAGGCGACGTCTGAGTCGATCACCGAATTGGTGTACGAAGATCCTCGTGGCGTTCGTTTGGAGCTCGCTGAGGCGATGGTCGATTCCCATCTCGAAAAGCTCAAGTCCGAAGGTTCCGTCAAGAAGTCCCGTGCGGGTGTCTGGGCTGTCGCTTAACCAACCCATCTATCAATCGTTTTTCCGTTCTGGGAGTGTGTGGGCTGCGTAACGCAGCCCACACACTCCCAGAACGTAGTTTTGGGCAAGGATGCAGTTTCAGCTAAGGGCGCCGTTGGGGGAGAGTTCGCACACCCCACTTCGCCCAACTTCGCCCAACTTTTTTCGTTCTCGGAGTAGGCGAGCTGCGCAACGCAGCTCGCCTACTCCGAGAACGAGGTTTTGCGGGGCGGGTGGAGGAGGGGGTTAGATCATTCCCGGTAGATCGACCGCGACATTTGCTTCGAACGGGCCATCGAGACGGGCGCTGCAGCCAGCCATCTCGGCAGGGGGAACGGCTTCGTCGACGATGGTGCGCACAATGGCTCGGAAAGCCTCGGCAGCTGGGCCGTCGCGTAAGACGACGGGATCGCCGTTGTCGCCTCCGTCGGCCACAGTGGCTTCGATTGGGATGCGGCCCAGGAGAGGTACACCGACATCGGCCGCTAACTCATCGCCACCACCTGTGCCAAAGATGCGATGTTCAGTGCCGTCTGGGGCAATGAAGGAGGTCATATTTTCGATGACACCAACAATTCGAAGGTAGTTCTTACGACCCATGTCGGCGGCCCGCGTTGCTACTTTCTGAGCGCTACGAGATGGCGTGGTAATGATGATCATTTCACTGCGAGGCAAAAGCTTAGCTAGGCCCATTTGCACATCGCCGGTACCAGGCGGCATGTCGATCAAGAGGTAGTCGAGTTCGCCCCAGGAAACGTCTTCGAGAAAATGTTGCACAGCCCGGTTGAGAATCAGACCTCGCCACATGAGAGCGGTTTCTTCCTCGTCGACCAAGAACCCCATTGAGATCACCTTGAGAGTGCCGGTGCCGATGTGCTTGACGTTGGGAAGCATTTTCTTTTCACCGCTGGCAGTAGATCCTTCGATCCGGCCGTCGACACCCAACATTCGAGGAATCGAATGACCCCAGATGTCGGCATCGAGGACACCCACGGTAAAGCCTTCGTTGGCAAGACCAGCGGCAAGGTTGACGGTGACGGTTGACTTGCCCACACCGCCCTTGCCGGAGGCCAACATGATGACCTTGGTGGTAGCTGAGATCTCGGTATCGGGTGCGTCGTCACTGACATTTTTGCGAGCGACGGCCATAGCAGCAGCTTTTTCGGCCTGATTAAGTTCGGTCCAATCGATCTTGACAGACGTGACGCCCGGCAGATGAGTAACTCGGGCCTTGATGTCCTTCATGATCTGTCCCCGCAAGGGGCATCCCATGGTGGTGAGGGCGATGGTGACGGTGACCTTGCCATCGTCGTCAATCGTGGCCCCTTTGGCCATGCCGAGCTCGACAATGTTGGAACCAAGTTCTGGGTCAATGACACCACGCAAGAGTTCCATGATGTAATCGGGGGTAATAAGCGGGGCAGCCATGAACTTGACCTTAGGGGCTGCACGATTGTGCGCCTCTTGTAGCGCAATATTTCTGGCCCCTAAACTATGACGTTCCTCCAACTCAGGAGCTTCAGCGCATGCGGTTCGGAGTCCTTGCCGAAGCGCCCGGTGAAAGCAGTTTGCTAACCCCTTGAGACGCTAGGGAACAAAAGCCATTAGACTGTGTTGCATCGAGTGCAGACAGCCCCCGAAGCATTTCGCAACGCTCTACCCGCAGGAGCCACTTTTATGATTACTCTCACCGACGCCGCAGCTACCAAAGTTGGCGATCTCATCAAGGCCGAAGGCGAAGACGACCTCGCCTTACGCGTCGCAGTACGCCCCGGTGGATGCAGCGGGTTTAGCTACGAGATGTACTTCGACACCGACAAAGCGGTCGACGATGTTTCGATTGCGTTTGGCGATGTAAGCGTGGTGGTAGACCCCTCCAGCGCCATGTTGCTCGAAGGCGCCACACTCGATTACAAAGATGGCCTCAACGATGCCGGCTTTGCTATCGACAACCCCAACGCGCAGCGCACCTGCGGTTGTGGCCAGTCGTTCTCGTAGTTCTGCGGTTGTAAGCCCTTAAGGGGCAATCGATGCGATTGCTTCGTCAAGTTCGTCCGCGTCCCAGCTGAAATCCAACCTGGTAACCAAGATGCCGTTGGCATCGGCGGCGTAGAGCGACGGCTCGTGATCGAGGCCGTATTGGACCACTCCATCGAGCAGGCCGTCTGGTTGGAAGAACGTGTCAGCGTTTTTCCATACCTCGATATGCACGACGGCAATGTCGTTTCGGTCGGCGAGTCGGTCGACAAGCATTTGGGTGACGGGCCCACAACTCGTTGTTTGGCAAAGCGCTGGTGTGGCGACTAGATAGACAACCGGTAGGCCGGTGGCTAATGCCTCGGTAAGTGTCTGGCTGTGAAACGGACAAGGGTTTGGCAACAAGGTGCATACTGGATCTGCCTCGCCATGTTGCGCTGTTGTGGGTGTGTCGATTGGGCGCATTGGGTCGCCTACTTGCACCAGGTCAAGTTCGGACCGTTCCACGACGTTGAACGGAAAGCTAAGTTCGCCGTCGGGCAGTAACGCCACCAGGGTGTAGCTTCCAGCGGTCGGTACATCGACGGTTGCGGTGTAATGCGGGACGATAACTTCCGCACCGCGTATCGGTAATGTTTGGGAACTCAGCACCGTGGTATCCCGTCGGATTTCGATGTCGACAGTGGCAGGTGTTGAGTCATGACGTAAGGGCGAACCGATGTCGTCGGTGAACAGGAACGGCACCGTTTGGGAAACTTCAGCAACGAGCATCGCTGGGGAGCGCAGGCCGTCGGAGAACTGCGGGGAGATGAAGAGATCGCCAATTGCGAGGGTTTGCGAATCATCAGCAGCACCGGGTGCTACGCCGCATGCGACAGCGGCGATGGAGGTGATTCCGCCAATGAGTAGGGACCTGCGAGTGGAGGAGATGCGGCGATAAGTCACAGCAGAACCGTATCCTCAATGCCGTGTCTACTGAGTCGCAACCCGCCCAACCTGCATCCGAATCGCTCACCCCCGTCGAATTGAGGGTGGACGGTCGACAGGTGCAGGTGGCGGCCGAAGGAACGTTGTTGGCGGCGTTGCGTGAGGATCTCGATGTGAGAGCCGCCAAAGCGGGTTGCAGCCCACAGGGCCAATGTGGTTGCTGCACGGTATGGGTTGATGGCAAGCCTCGGGTGAGTTGTGTCACCCCAGTACGGCGGATGGCTGATCGAGACATCACGACTATTGATGGTCTTGATGACGGCGTTCGCCAGGCATGGGGAGACGCGTTTTGTGGTAGCGGTGGCAGCCAATGTGGTTATTGCACGCCCGGCATCATCATGAGATTCGAACGGCTTCGCCAAGACGGCGTGGCCCCCGGCGACCCTAAAGTTGCACGTGCATTGCACGCTCATCTCTGTCGATGTACTGGTTGGCAGACCGTGCTCGATGCCTATGCCGCGTATGGTCAACAGATGGCCGACCGCGATTTCGGGGCGGCTGAGCAGAGGGCGGCGCTCGAAGGGCGTACCTCGCAGGCCGTTGGTCCGGAAGTGGCCCTTGGTGATGGATTGTTTGCTGATGAATCGGCGCCAACCGGAGCGCTGGTGGCTGTCCCTAATCCCGACGGCGGGTGGACAATCGCTGAGTCTCTACCGGCGGCACGAAAGGCTTCAGGGAAGGTGCAGGGGAGACGTACAACCGTTGATCCCACACCGCCGATTCCGGTACCGGAAGGCGATTGGGACGCAGTGCTGCAAACCGGTTGGGTCGAACCTGGGTATCTGGAAACCGATGCATCGTGGTGCGAGCCTGGGGGTGAACCTCGATCGGTTTTGGGGACTGGTGGCGCTTTTGGCGGGAAGGTAGATTCAAGTCTGGGTGAGGTGGCCCGTCGGTTGGCTGATGAACATGGCCGCGCTGTTCGTGTCGTTCTTTCCCGGGAGGACACGGTGCGGATGGGACCTAAACGTCCGCCGATGGCTGGTGGCGCCAATGCGGATGGAACCGGTCACTTCGTTGTGGCGCGAACTCCGGGGATCGCGGATGCAATTCATGCCGTAGCGCCCGATTTCGTCGTCGAGGAGATTGATATTCCAGGACCATCTACTTCGGTTGCTCTTCGGGCAGCAGGCTGGGCCGAGGCCGTGGCATTGCTCGCGGGGGCTCGGGGCGAGGTTGGCGAGATAGCTGGCCCGAATACAGGTGTCGCCACCGCTGAGGTGAGCGATGACCAGATCACTGTTCGGGTGCGCCCCGGTCAGATTTTGGACGAAACGGTGTTGCGGTCATATTGCATTGGGGCAGCTCACATGGCCTATAGCTGGGTGACTTCAGAGTCCATTGCTGTCGACGAAACTGGCGCGGTGTTGGACCTAACGATTAGATCGTTCGGCATCGTTCGGGCAACGGAGACACCGACGATCGTTATCGAACTTGAAGAAGATTCTGGGCCGGCAGTAAATGTGTCCGACGCTGTATTTGCAGCGGTCGCGGCGGCAACTTGGTTGCACCGCGGCACCCCGAGGTGCTGGCCTACGAACTAGGGGCTGGGGCAATGGGCTGACCTCGGTCGCTCCTCCCATCCCTTTTTACGTTCTCGGAGTAGGGGCAGTGCGGTACGCACTGCCCCTACTCCGAGAACGCAGTATTGCGAGGCGACGTTCTGGGAGTGTGGGAACTGCGGTACGCATTTCCCACACTCCCAGAACGAAGTATTGTGTGGGGGTGCCGGTGGCTGCATCTACAGTTGCCGGATGACTGTTGCTGTTGTTACTGGAGCTAACTCGGGAATTGGACGACAGGTTGCTGTCGATCTGGCTGGCAAGGGCTGGGATGTGTACGGCACCATGCGGTCGCTCGAGAAGGGCGAGAAGCTGGAGGCAATGGCCGCGGCGGCTGGCGTGAGCGTCACTCCAATCATTTGCGAAGTGACCGACGATGATTCGGTTACCTCAGCCATGGCGTCGATTATTGAGCAAGCGGGACGCATCGACGTGTTGGTGAATAATGCCGGTGTGGCAGGCAATGGTGTGCTTGAGGAGGTTCCAATCGACACCTACAAGCAAGTCATGGACGTAAATTTGTATGGCGTTGTCCGTTGTGTGCAGGCAGTCTTGCCGCAGATGCGGGAGCAGGGTTCGGGAGTCATAGTCAATATTTCGTCGATCGTTGGCCGTTTTGCGGCCTTGGGGCAGTCCCCTTATGTGGTGTCTAAGTGGGCCCTGGAAGGTCTCAGCGAAGGCCTAGCCCAAGAGGTTGCACCGTTTGGAATTCGTGTTGTGATCATCGAGCCCGGCATCGTCAAGACCGCCATTTTGGCCAAGAACACTGATGCCCCCAACGAAACCGGGCAATACGACCAGGCCTACCGTCGCCTGTTCGCGTTCTACATGAAAGGGATGGCTGATCCCGGACATCCATCTGAGGTTTCTGAGGTCGTGTACGAAGCCTGTACCGCCGACAAACCCAAGTTTCGCTATACCTGCGGCTGGGGTGGATCCGAACTCATCAACGGTCGTGCGAGCATCACCGACGACCAATGGCTCGACCTGGGAGCCATCGAGAGCGACACAGAATACGCCGAACGATTTGGCGAGCTCTTCGGCCTGGATATCAGCTGAACCCTCACATCGGTGTAGCGTTGCACCCATGGCAACTCCTCCGTACACCCCCATTGTTCGCGCTGGTGAACTCATCATCACGTCTGGCCAGATCGGCATTGTCGACGGATCAATTGTGGAAGGCGGAATCGCCTCCGAAATTGAGCAGGTCTTTGACAATCTCGAAGCCGTTCTTGCTTCAGAGGGCGCCACGCTCGACGACGTAGTGAAGGCCACGGTGTTCATTCTGGACATGGCTGACTACGCCTTAATGAACGAGCACTACGTGGCTCGCTTCGGCGATCATCGTCCGGCCCGATCAGCCATCGCGGTGCATCAGTTGCCATTGGGCGCTCAGATCGAAATCGAAGCTATCGCGTTCGTTAAGTAGGCTGCGGTCATGGGAACCATCATCATTATTGCCATCTTGTGTATTGCCCCGGTGGCCATTCTCATTGGTATGAGCGTCGTGGCCACGATCTCCGCATGGGCGCTTAACGCCGATAACGAATCCCGCACCGAAGGCACCGAATTTTACAAACTGGCTTTCCCCGACGAGGGCTAGTTTTCGTCCTCGACCGGCACGCCCAGGCCGTCAGCGATGCGATTGACGTAGGCGTAATAAGCCACGACCTCGCAGATATTTAAGATGTCGAGATCGGTGAATTCAACGGCGCGTAGTGCATCTACATCGGCCTCGGTCATGGCGCCGGGATCGACAGTGAGTTTCATCGAGTAGGTCAACATGGCCCGTCGGCGGTCCGAGAGATCGGCACTAGCCCAGTCGGCTTCGATAGCTTCGGCGAGGGTGTCGTCTTTGAGGAGTTGTCGCAGACCGCGACGGTGGTGAGAAATTCAATAATGGCATCGGTTCTCTAACGAGACTACTAAGGCAATCATCTCGCGTTCGACCTTGCGCAGTGTCTTGGTGCCCGCCATAACCGCCGTGTACAACGAGTTGTGCGCCGCCAGCCCCTTTGGATGCAACGAGTGGATCGACATGATGTTGTCGACCTCGCCACTATCGCGATCTCGAGTCAGGTCGTAAAGTCCAGCCACGTCGTCTGGTGTGCTGTGGTCATCGGGAACAGTGTAAATCCAAGCCATACGCAGACCTTAGTGCTACGAAGCTATGAATCACTGACCAAGGTCAGAGCCCCCAGCGGCTTTGGCCGAAGCTGTAGCCGACGGATCGGATGGTTTGGATGAGGTTGGCCCGTTCTTCGCCGAGTTTGCTACGCAGGCGTCGAATGTGGACGTCGACGGTGCGGGCGCCGCCGTAATAGTCGTAGCCCCACACGCGGTTGAGGAGGGTTTCGCGGGTGAAGACTTTGCCCGGGTGCGACGATAAGAATTTGAGGAGCTCGTACTCCATATAGGTGAGGTCGAGGGGGCGTCCGTCGATGACGGCTTGGTAGGTCTCGAGGTTGAGGATCAGCCCACCGTATTCGACGATTTCGGGCTGGGTTCCACGGCCTGCCCGGAAGTAGAGATGCTTTAGCCGAGCTTCGAGTTCGCGTGGGTGAAAAGGCGTGAGACAGAAGTCATCGAAGAGTGGATCGCGGGATTCGAGTTCGTTGAGCTGGCCACCATTGATCATGAGGAGTAACGGTTCGAGCACAGTGTCGCCGTTGCGTAGCGCACGGCATACCGCGAACGCCCCGTCGGGGTCAGTGTCGGCGACGACGATGGCGCCACCCCAGCCATCTTCGGGTGCTTCGGTGATTGCGGCAGCCGCATCCTCGACTGCTTTCCACGGAAACCCGCTCAGGTCAAGAGCCTGGGCGAGTTCGGGAGGAGCCGGATTCGGGAACACGAGGAGGGGGTCGAGTGACATTACGGGTTAAACGTTAGGGAAGTAACGTTCGATCTCAAACGGGGTGACGTGACGTTGGTAGGCAGCCCACTCTTCTCGCTTGTTGCGGAGGAACCACTCGTAGACGTGTTCACCGAGCACTTCGCGGGCCAACTCGGACGATTCCATGACATCGAGGGCTTCGCCAAGCGACTGGGGGAGTGCGTCGAAGTCGGTGTCGGCGGAACTTTCTACTTCGTGCAGGTTGCTAAGTGTCTCATCGCGAAGCTCGTATTGTTCGGTGATTCCTTTCATACCTGCGCCGAGGATCATCGCGAACGATAGGTAGGGGTTGGCAGCAGAATCGAGAGCGCGGTATTCGATACGGGTGGAGGATGTCTTGCCGGTCTTTACGACAGGGACACGAACGAGCGCCGATCGGTTGTTGCGCGCCCATGAGATGTAGACAGGCGCTTCATCGCCGATGACGAGTCGTTTGTAGGAGTTGACGAGTTGATTGGTGATGGCGCTTATCTCGCGGGCGTGGTGGAGAATGCCGGCGATGAACTGTCGAGCGACCACCGACAGGTTGTAGTCGTCATCAGGATCATAAAAGGCATTCTTGTCGTCCCGGAAAAGTGACATATGGGTATGTAGGCCGGACCCGGCCTGATCGGCCATGGGTTTGGGCATAAAGGATGCAAAGAGATTGGCATCGCCACCAATTTTGCGCACGACGAGACGCAACGTCATGAGGTTGTCGGCCATCTCTAGGGCATCGGTGTAGCGCAAATCGATCTCGTGCTGGCTGTGGCCAGCTTCGTGGAACGAGTATTCGACAGGTATTCCCATGGCTTCCAGCGTGTGAATAGTGCGCTTGCGTAGATCGCTGGAGACATCCGCAGTCGTGAGGTCGAAGTAGGAGGCACGGTCGACGGGTACCGGTCCAACGGCTGGGTCGCCCGTTTGGAAGTAGTAGAATTCAACCTCCGGAGCGCAGAAGAATGAGTAGCCGAGCTCCTTGGCGACATCGAGATTTCGACGCAGGATTTGTCGAGGGTCGCCCTCGAACGGCGTGCCATCGGGGTTGTGGATGTCGCAGAATATGCGGCCCGAAGGCTCAGATGGATCGGCCCAAGGAATCAGTTCGAAAGTGCTGGCATCGGGACGAGCGAATACGTCGGATTCTTGGACCCGGCTGAACCCGTCGATGGAGGAACCGTCGAATTGTACGCCTTCTTCGAAAGCTGCTTCGAGTTCGGCTGGGGTTATGGCTACGGACTTATGTTGCCCCAAAACGTCGGTAAACCAGAGTCGAATTAGACGTACCCCGCGCTCTTCGACAGTACGGAGGACATATTCCTTCTGCGGTTCCATAGGCAGAGTATGGCCGCGTTTTGGACAAAATTCGAGTGCAAATGGCCTCAAATGGTGCTCGTTAACGCGCCGTTCACATTTCTATAATGGAAATGACACGCCAAGCTGGTTGGATCAATGGTCTCGGGGTGGGCCTAACGCCTAGTATCTCGAGTGATTCTTATTCATCCAACATGGAGACGTACAAGTGGCTTACCAGGCTGAATATCTCTGGATCGGTGGCAATGAACCGACGGCCGAGATTCGTTCCAAGACCAAGATTCTCGCCGACGGCGATACCCCCGGAATCTGGGGTTACGACGGCTCGAGCACCAACCAGGCAACCGGCGACAACTCCGATGTTGTGCTTATGCCAGTGTTTCAATGCCCCGATCCCATTCGTGGTGGCGACAACATTCTTGTGATGTGCGAAACGGCACTAACCGCCGACCTGTCCCCGCACCCCACCAACCTTCGTGCCAAGGTGCGCGAAGTCGTTGAGTTGTACGGCGATCAAGAACCATGGTTCGGCCTCGAACAGGAGTACACCCTCATTGATCCAGCTACTGGCTGGCCGGCCGGCTTCCCGCCCAACGGCTTCCCTGCCCCTCAGGGCCCGTACTACTGCGGAATCGGCACGCTCAAGATCCATGGTCGCGATCTCGTCGAGGAGCACACTGCTCTTTGCATCGCTGCTGGTCTCAAGATTTCCGGAACCAACGCCGAGGTCATGCCCGGTCAGTGGGAATTCCAGATTGGTCCAGCCGACGCACTCGAAATCGGCGACCACATGTGGATTGCCCGTTACCTCTTGTACCGCATGGGCGAGAAGTACAATGTGGAGATCAGTCTCGCAGCTAAGCCCATGAAGGGCGATTGGAATGGTGCCGGTATGCACACCAATTTCTCTACCAAGGCCATGCGTGAGGGCTACGACGCCGTCATTGCCGCCGCCGAGTCTCTGGGCGCCCCCGGCAAGGTCGAAGAGCACCTCGCTGGCTACGGCGCAGGTATTGAAGAACGCCTCACCGGCGATCACGAGACCCAGCGTTTTGACGAATTCAGTTACGGTGTGTCCGATCGTGGTGCCTCGGTCCGTATTCCTTGGCAGGTTGCCCAGGAGCAGAAGGGCTACATCGAAGATCGTCGCCCCAACGCCAACGCTGATCCGTACATGCTTTCGTACTTGATGGTCAACACCGTGTGCGCAGACGCCGCAAGCTAGTCCGCTAAAGACTGGATAATCCAGCCTTTTGTCCGTACTTTTGAGAATGGGACCTACTCTTCGGAGTTGGTCCCATTCTTGCGTCTTGGGACTTTTCATTGACGCCGAGCCGAGCTATCGTCACCGCATACCCTTACGAAAGAAGCCCCCCCATGAGCGACGAGACCGAACACGAATTGGGTTTTAATACCCGCACCTTGCACGCTGGCTACGAACCCGATCCCACGACGGGCGCTCGGGCCGTACCGATTTACCAGACAACGGCCTACTCGTTTGAGGATTCTGAGCACGCCGCCCGCCTGTTTGGTTTGGCCGAATTTGGTAACATTTACACCCGCATTATGAACCCCACCACCGACGTGTTGGAGCAGCGAGTGGCATCGCTCGAGGGCGGCGCCGCTGGCCTGGCCACCGCAAGTGGTCAGTCGGCCCAATTCATTACCGCGGCCACATTGTGCGAGGTTGGAGATCACATTGTCAGTGCGGCCACCCTCTACGGCGGCACATACACCCAATTCGATCACAGCTTCCGCAAGCTTGGCTGGGACACCACCTTCGTAAACCCTGATGATCCGGCCAACTTCGAAGCGGCCATCACGGACAAGACCAAGTTCTTGTACGCCGAGACGATCTCCAACCCGCGCGGCAACATTGTGGACATCGCTGCCGTGGCCGAGATTGCCCACCGCCACAATATTCCCCTGGTCATCGACAACACTTTTGCCACGGCCTACCTTTGCCGGCCCATCGAACATGGCGCCGACATCGTGCTTAACTCCGCCACCAAGTTCTTGGGTGGTCACGGAACGTCGATGGGCGGAGTCATCGTCGACAGCGGAACCTTCGATTGGACGAAGGGCAACTTCCCACAGCTCACGCAGCCCTCGGCGAGCTACCACGGTGCCGTGTTCACCGACGCGGTTGGCCCGATTGCGTTCATCATTGCTGCGCGTGTGCTCGGTCTTCGTGACTTTGGCCCGTCGATGAGCCCATTCAATGCCTTCCAAATTTTGCAAGGTATTGAGACCCTCGGATTACGTATGGATCGTCACGTAGCCAATGCGACAGCTGCGGCCATGTACCTAGAGAACCACGATCTCGTCGAGTGGGTGGCATACCCCGGGCTTGCTTCCAACGAGTTCAATGCGCTGGCCGATCGCTACATGCCAAAGGGCCCAGGTGCCATTTTTTCCTTCGGTATCAAGGGCGGCCATGAAGCAGGCAAGAAGTTCATTGACTCGGTGAAACTGTTGTCGCACCTGGCCAATGTGGGTGATGCCAAGAGCCTTGTCATCCACCCCTCGTCGACCACCCATCAGCAATTGTCCGATGTGGACAAGGCTTCGGCGGGTGTATCTGCCGACATGATTCGTCTATCAATCGGTCTTGAAGACATTGACGACATCACGTGGGATCTTAATCAGGCCTTGCAAGCTTCGCAGTAGCGGCGCTCACAATGGGGCGAACGGTTGTGCTCGTATCCGCTGGAGGTGCGCCAACCGTTCGCATGTTGAGCGACAGAATTCTTCCATTGGATGAGTTCCTCACTCAGCGCGGATAGTTACTATCCTGTCTCCACGATGTCGGTACGAATAGCGTTGTGTCAACTTAATCTCACCGTTGGTGATTTGGTCGGTAACGCCGACGCGATTATTGCTGCGCTGGCAGAGGCCGAGTCGCAGGGGTGCGACCTGGCACTATTTCCCGAACAATCAATTAGCGGATATCCAGCTGAGGACCTCTGGTTGAAGCCTGCCTTCGTCGAAGACTGCCGTGTGCAACTTGACCGGGTCGCCGCAGCAACCAGTAGCTGTGCCGCGGTGGTTGGATTTCCTGATGGTCAAGGCGACCGAGTATTTAATGGGGCGGCCGTGTTGGCCGGCGGCAGGGTGCATGGTGTCGCCCACAAACGCGAACTTCCCAATTACACCGTGTTCGATGAGAACCGCTACTTCCTGGCGGGCCAAGGTTCGATGAACCTGTACGAGATTGCCGGCGTAGCGATGGGCGTGTCGATATGTGAAGACCTTTGGGTTTCTGGTGGTCCGTGTAATCAACTCGCCGCGGGCGGGGCCCAGATCATTCTGAACATCAATGCATCTCCGTACCGCGCCGCCAAACGCCTACGCCGCAACGAGATCGTTTGTACCCGGGGCCGAGAAACCGGTGTGCCAATTGCTTACGTAAATCTGGTGGGCGGTCAAGACGAGTTGGTGTTCGATGGTGACTCGGTCGTGGTCAACGCCGACGGCGAGATCGTTGGTCGTGCGGGCCAGTTTACCGAAGAGGTTTATGTCATTGATATCGATCCCACGCCGGTACGCGACGTACCGCAGCACTTTCCTGTCGTGCATGTCACCGATGCTCCAACAGGGGAGCGCCCGATACTCACGACGACTACCGTCGACGAGTTGTCGCCGCTGGCCGAGATCTACGCCGCTATTGTCACCGGCACCCGTGATTACGTTCACAAGAATGGGTTCACCGACATTGCGCTAGGCCTTTCGGGCGGTATCGACTCGGCACTGGTAGCCGTTGTTGCTGCCGATGCGTTGGGGGCCGATCATGTGCACACCGTTGCTATGCCTAGCCGCTTCTCTAGTCCGCACTCACTTGGCGACGCCGAACGCTTGGCCCTTAATCTCGGTTGTGACCATCGGGTCATCGAAATTGAGCCGGCGCACTCGGCGATGCTCAACATGTTGGCACCGTCGTTTGTAGGACACGAAGCTGACGTAACCGAAGAAAATTTGCAGTCGCGTATTCGAGGGGTGTTGCTCATGGCCCTGGCGAATAAGTTTCGCTGGCTGGTTCTTACCACCGGTAACAAGAGCGAGACGGCAGTGGGTTACTCGACGCTGTATGGCGACACAGCGGGGGCCTTTGCCGTAATCAAGGATCTTTGGAAACTCACGGTTTACGACCTCTGTCGCTGGCGAAACGAGCAAGCGGGATACGAACTCATCCCCGAGTCCATTATCACCAAGGCCCCGTCAGCCGAGTTGCGCCCCGATCAACGCGACGACCAAAGCCTGCCGCCCTATGAGGTACTCGATCCTTTGTTGATCGAAATAGTCGAGAAGGGGCGTACTGCCCGTGAACTCATTGCCGATGGGCACGACGAAGCCATCGTCAAACGCCTCACGAGGCTGGTAGGGATTGCCGAGTTCAAGCGTCGACAAAGCCCCATTGGTCCGCGCGTGTCCCCCAAGGCGTTCGGCAAGGACCGCCGTGTCCCCATCACCAGTCGTTATCGGGGCCATTGATGAGCCAGATCATGATTGTCGAACTGGTTGATTGGTTGGGCGAGCACGTTGCGGTCAATCGACGCCTGTCTGAGATCATCGGGGTTTGGTCCGCTGACGAACCCGACGATGCCTTGCAGATTCAGTACGCCGTGATGTCTCGCCTGTTTGGCAACCATGCCCAGTTATTGGAATCACAGATGGCTGATTCGCCGGCACTCGAAGCGTCCAGTTTTATTCGGTTGGGTTCGAGGTGGAGTCCGCTGGCACAACCCGACGACACTAATCGATTGGGTTTTTTGCAAACGGCAGTAGATAAGTTGCGGTCAGATTACGCCGATGTGTGGGAGCGGTTGAACCCCGTGTCCGATGCCTCATTGCAACGAACCAGGCGCCATATCCAACTTGATCTGAGCTAGCGGTCCGCCCGCAACTATTGCGAACCCATAGCAAATAACGAGGTCCTCTAGCTGTCGGGGTAAAATTGGCAGGTGGGAGCTTTGGGGCGAGTCGGTAAGGTTCTGAGAAGTCGCCTATCAGAAATGTTGGGTGGGGGGAAATTGTGCCCCTCATTTCTGTAACAGGTCATAGCGAATTGGGGAGCGTGCAACGTGGCAAAAGCTGCTGATAGGGACGATGAAGATCTCGTCCGCCTGTATCTGACGGACATCGGTCAGTATCCACTCCTCACGAAGGACGATGAAGTCCGACTAGCTCAGGCCATCGAAGAAGGGGTCGCAGCTCGCCAAGAACTCGACACCACTGAAAAGCCCACGGTTGCCCGCAAGCGCGAACTCCGCCGGTCATCGCGTAAGGGCGAAGATGCCGAACGCACCTTCGTACAGTCCAACTTGCGTCTTGTAGTATCCATCGCCAAGAAGTACCAAGCCTCCGGGTTGCCTCTGCTTGATCTCATTCAAGAGGGCAACTTGGGCCTCATGCACGCCGTAGAGAAGTTCGACTGGCGCAAGGGCTTCAAGTTCTCTACCTACGCAACCTGGTGGATCCGTCAGGCAATTACCCGAGGCATTGCCAACACCGGCCGCACCATCCGCCTTCCCGTTCACGCCGGCGACACTCTTGCTCGTTTGCAAAAGGCTCGTGCCCGACTCGAACTCAAGCACGGCCGCCCAGCCACGCTTTCGGAGCTGGCTACCGAAGTCGACCTCCCCGAAGAAAAGGTCACCGAAGCCTTGCGTTTCGCAGCCGAACCGCTTTCACTTTCTGAACCACTTCGCGAAGATGGCGATGCCGAACTTGGCGACGTAGTCGAAGATCGTGGTGCCGACTCACCGTTCGAGGTTGCAGCTACTTCGCTGTTGCCGGACGAGATCTCTCGCCTCCTCGGCCCATTGGACGAACGAGAACGCGAGATTCTTAAACTTCGCTTTGGTCTTGACCGGGGCGAACCTCGCACGCTCGAAGAGGTCGGCGAACATTTCGATCTCACCCGTGAACGCATTCGTCAGATCGAAGCCCGCGCCATGAGTAAGTTACGGCACCCTTCCAGCGATACCGGCGCCCGAGACCTCTTATCGGTTTAGCTTTATATAACTTCAGCTCTAGGTGGGCTTAGTTCGGCGCGCCGCGCTACCGTCCTGAGTCTTCCAGGAGGTGTCAGAGTACCTGGTGGGCTCCCCCGCCTTCAAAGCGGGTGACAGGGGCGATCCCTCTGTGGCGGGTTCGATTCCCGTCCACCTCCGCCATTCTTGTTCGACGACTTTCTCGACCCGACTCGGACGCTCAACTCGAGCCATGGCGACTTCGTCGTCTCCGAGGCGAGACGCACCCGAGGGTTTGCAGTGTTCTGTGTAAATGGGCATGACGGGTTCAGTTAGAGGTGGTCGGCATGTAGCGTGCAGCGGTGGACTCGTTCGAGCAAAGGGAAACAACCGGTGGCATTTGGTCTCCCGACTATCTTCCTGTCACGCTCGCGAACCTGACCATTGTAGCGATTGCGGCGTTTGATGGTCTCGCGTTGGTCGCAGCTCTGCCGTCGATCGCCGATGACCTCGGAGGGGTCGCGCTCCTCCCGTGGGTAATCACTGCGTTCCTGGCGACGTCCGCTGTTGCCGGCATTACGGCCGGTCCCATCATCGATGCCGTCGGCGTTCGACGAACGTTTCGTGCTACCGGTGTGTGGTTCCTGCTCGCGAGTGCGGCGGCTGCGGCGGCTCCGAACATGGAGATACTCGTGGCCGCTCGCGCGCTGCAGGGCATCGGTGGCGGTCTGGTGATCTCGGTCGCGATGACCGCTGTCGGTCTCGCCTATCCGCCGCGGCTGCGGGCCAGGGCGTTTGCGGCAAACTCGATGGTCTGGGGGACGCTGGGTTTCGGCGGCCCGGCGATCACCGCTGGCCTGCTCGCCGTCGCGGGGTGGCGAATGATCTTCGTCGTGCAGTTGCCGATCACGGCCCTCGCCCTGGCCGCAGGATGGCGGACCTTGCCGAGCACGCGCGACAGGCCGCAGCGGGTCGTCATGGATGGCCGCGGCATTGCGCTGATCACGGGCCTGGTCGCCGCATCGTTGTTCGCCGTGGTGCAGGTCGGCGTCCGCTGGCCATTGGCTGCGGTCGGTGCGGCCGCGGCCATCGCGTTCGGTGGTGCGTTCTGGACCAACTCCGGCCGCTCCGACGGGCCGCTCGTCGAGCGCACCCACGTCACGCGGTTCCCGCTGAAGCGGATTCACATGACGTCCGGCCTGGTTCTTGTCGCCGGCCTCGCTGCCGACAACTACCTCCCGTTGTACATGCAGACCACGCGGGGACGGTCTGAATCGTTCGCAGCGTTCTCGGTGCTGTTCCTCACCGTGGGGTGGACGTCCGCCGCGTTCATCGTCAGTCGTCTACTCGAACGCTGGCGCGAAGTCGACGCCATCCTGCTCGGCTCGATCCTGATGATCCCGGCTGTGATCTGGGCGGGGTTGGGGGTGGCTCTGACGTGGCCGATCCCGGTTATCTTCGGAGCGTTCTTCGTGATGGGCCTGTCGATTGGCTTCGTGTCCACCGCGGGACTCACCCTGCTCCAGGCGAGCGCCGATGATTCGGAGATGGGGCGGGTCAATAGCGCCCATCAGTTCATTCGCACCATCGGTATCACCTACGGCGTTGCCGTTGGTGGAGCGATTCTGCTCTTCGTGGTTGGCAACCGGGTCGGCGACGTCGAGATTGTGCGCGATGTGCTCGGCGGCGAGGAGGTGAGCGCCTCTGGGGACACCCTCGAAGCGATCCGGGACGGCTTTGTTTGGGTGCTTGGTTTCAGTGGCATCGCCGGTCTCGGGTGCATCGCTGCGGCCATGGTCCTATGGCGCAACACACGGCGGCTGGACCCGAGGCCCGCATCTGCCCGCTGACGAGCGCAGCTTCATGGGCGAGTGTGAATATCGATCGGTCCTGCTGGAGTCGGGCCAGCGTGTGACGGCGCGACCAGTGGTTTACCAGGTGCCGGATCTCGATCGCGCTTGCGTTGTTGCTAACACCGACATAAGGTCGGCTTCCTTCCCCACCTGACACTTCTCCCCGAAGCACTTCCCCGCCTCTCCCTATGAGGAGCGCGTGTGCTCACTGTTTGTTGGTCCGTTAAGGGTGGCGTTGGATCCACCGTAGTTTCGGCGTTGTTGGCGCTCGGCCACGCCCGTATGTCACCTGAAGGCGCCGTAGCGATCGGGTTAGATGATGATCTAGCTATGGCACTGGGTGCATCGGTTAGTTCAACGGCGGGGTTCGCTGAATGGACTTGCACTGAGGACCCGCCGCCAGATGCCTTAGCACGGTTGGCGACCAAAGTTGGTTCGGGGTTACACGTCATAGGCGCAGGAACGGGAGAGCTCTGCTTGGAACATTTAGCTTCACGGGCTCGCGAACTGGAGATGACCACGCGGCCTGTCGTTGTTGACGTCGGTAATGCTTCAGCACCGGTGATTACCCATCTAACAACTGCGGCCTCGTCGTCGTTGCTGGTGGTGCGTTCGTGTTACTTAGGTTTGCGTCGTTGCCAGGACCTGCCTGCCGAGCCGACCGGGGTGGTATTAGTGAGCGAGCCGGGTCGTTCTCTCACCTGTCGTGATGTCGAGGCCGTCATCGGTGTGCCGGTTGTGGCGCAGATCGAGGTCGACCCTGCCGTCGCCCGGTTGGTTGATGCTGGATTGTTGACGACTCGGTTGCCTCGGTCGCTGTCCCGGACGATTGAGGCGGTCATTCGATGAGCATCATTGTGGATGTGTTGCGGATCGTGAAGTCGAGTCCCGGCGGAATGGAGACTCTCGACGAACGAGTTCGAGCGGCGGTACGAGAGGTCCGACCGCTACTTAAGACCGCCGATGTGGACGACATTGTCATGTTGGTCGTGGCCCGGGTGACGGGGTTAGGCCCGCTGGCGCCATTGGTGGCCGAGGACGGGGTGAGCGACATCATGTTGAATGGTGATGGTCGCGTGTGGGTGGAGCGCTTCGGTGCGGTCGAATTGACCGACATCACGATCGATCCAGAAACGGCCAGCCACCTGATTGAACGCATCGTGGCTCCGTTGGGGCGATCCATTGATCGCTCGTCACCGGTTGTGGATGCCCGGTTGCCCGACGGCTCTCGGGTCAATGCCATCGTTGCTCCTGTGGCTATTGACGGGCCGTGTCTGACCATCCGTCGCTTTGCTGTTCGATGTATCGCGCTGGCCGAGTTCTGCAGTGAGCCCACGGAGGCTTTTCTTCGGCAGGCGGTTGCCAATCGGGTCAGCATGATCATCAGCGGCGGGACCGGTTCAGGCAAGACAACGTTGCTGAACACACTGGCAAAATTTATTCCGCCTCAGGAGCGGATCGTCACGATCGAAGATGCGGCTGAACTGCGGTTACCTGGCGATCATGTGGTGCGGTTGGAATCACAGCCGGGGATTGAGGTGACGACACGGACCCTGGTGCGCAACGCGCTACGGATGCGACCAGATCGAATCATCGTGGGGGAGTGTCGCGGTGGTGAGGCGTTCGACATGTTGCAGGCCATGAACATAGGACACGAGGGTTCAATGACCACGCTGCATGCCAATTCGCCCGTTGACGCACTGCGACGGCTGGAGACATTGGTAATGCTGGAAGATTCTGGGTTGCCCCTTGCTGCGGTCCGCGAACAGATTGACAGTGCCGTCGGACTTGTCATCCAGGTTGATCGTTGCCCGGATGGGTCTCGGCAGATAACCGAGGTGAGTCGAGTCGTTGGTGGTTCACAACGAGCCGAGACGGTGCAACTGTGAGCGCCCTGTGGGGTGGGACTTTGGTGGCGCTGTTGGGCTGCAGTTTTGTGGGTTGCGCTCGCCAGGCGCTGCTATTGACCAGTCAGGAGACCGAACAACTCGTCGGCAGTTATCTCAAGGGGTCAGCGGTTGGCGGTGCGCTGTCGATGAAGTCACCCGGGTGGACCAATCCATTTCGTCGCCCGCCATCGATCCCCCACGAACTTCCCGCTGTTCTCGACAGTGTCGCTAGGCACCTGCGTTTGGGGTCGTCGCTTCGGCAGGCACTTGAGCAGACGAACGCAGCGGGTGTACTCGGTCAGCAACTGAATGCACTCAACGATGATCTGGCAATGGGCACATCGCTGGCTATGGCCATCGATCGATGGCGGCAAGACGCAAACGAACCCGTCGTTGACCTCGTAGCCGGTTCGTTGCAGTTGAGCGTGAAGGCAGGCGGCTCGGTGGCGTCGGCGGTTGAGCAGGTTGCCGCTACTGTCCGCGATCGTGCATCGGTTGCGTCCGAGGTTCATGCTTTGGCGGCGCAAGCACAACTCTCGGCGATTGTCATTGCGTTGATGCCCATTGGCTTTGTGGCCATCACCGCCCTGTCCGACCCTGACTCGACACGCTTCTTGATTGACTCACCGTTGGGTCGAACTTGCATCTTGGCCGGGGTCGGCTTCGATGCTCTTGGGTTGTGGTGGATGCGCAAAATTGTGCGGTCTATCCAATGGTGATCATGGGGCTATGGGTGGCCGTGATCGTCTGGGGCTTGGTGCGGTTTCGCCCTCGATGGGTGCGAGGATTGGTGGCCGAACAGGTTCGAACTAAACGCTCGCTTCGGCGCGCTGTGGGTGCGGTGTTGTTGCGGCAGCGCCAATGGGCCGACAATTTGGTTCGCCAAGATCAGGTTGGCGGAGTCGTGCTGTCGATGCCGTTGGCGTTGGTCTGGCCTCCGCTGGCGCTCGTCGCGGGTCTTGGTGCATGGTGGCAACCCCTTCGCCAGATGCGATTGGTTGAACAAAAACAACGACAAGCGGTGGTGCGTGAGTTGCCGGACGTGGTGGACCTATTTGCGTTGTCGTTCTCGGCTGGTTTGACGGTCCCGTTGGCCGCCCGGGCGGTGGGCGAGGTGGGGCATGGGCTCGTGGCAGAGTCAATCCGCATGGCAGCAGATCAGGTGGATACGGGTCTGCGTTGGTCCGAGGCACTACATGGTGTGCTCGACGACCTCGGTGATCCTGTACGTCGTCTGATTCGGTTGCTCCTTGACATGCTCGATGGCACTGATCCGGGCGGCATCATCGAACAGATCGCAGTCGAAGCGCGCCGGGATCGTCAACGGCGGGCAGAGGTAGCGGCCCGCCGAGTACCGGTCAGGTTGTTGTTCCCGTTGGTCACCTGCATCTTGCCAGCATTTGGTCTGCTCACCGTGGTGCCGTTGGTCGCCGGATCGTTCCAATCACTTACCGCCTAGCTACTCGCTTTCCCCCCAAAAACATTGCAACCGGGGTGCACAAGTTGTGCCCCCGACCATTCGAGTCGGAAGGCTCATTTATGTCAAAAGTACCTTATTCTCTACCGTCACCATCATCCACGCCGAAGCACAACTTGGATGCTCCGGCGCGGAGTTTGCGTCCCAGGTCGATCAAGTCGCGTTCCGAGCGAGGGCAGTCGACGGCTGAGTACGCGCTCGTACTCCTCGGGGCGGGAACGATCGCCATGATGGTGGTGGCCTGGGCGTCTAGCTCCAATCAGGTTGGACATCTACTCGATGCGGTCTTTGAGTCGCTCATTGGCCTGGTGACGTGAGTCCAGCCCACGGCCAGGTCAATGGTCGCGGTCAGGCGACCGTCGAACTAGCTCTGTTGTTGCCAGTCATCATGGCGATTGCTCTGGCCGTTGTCCAGGTCGGCATTGTGAGTTTTCGTCAGGTGCAAGTCGTTCACGCCGCCCGCGAAGTGGGCCGCATGGTGGCGGTCACCGGTGACGAAACCGGGGTCACCGAGGCGGCGGCGCGGGCATCTGCTTTGGATGTGAGCCGCCTAGAGGTGTTGATCGATGGTCCATTGGTCCCGGGGTCGCTTGTAACCGTCACCGTTCGTTATCGAGACCCAACGGAAGTACCGGTGATCGGAAGTGCCATCAGCGATGTCGTGCTGCAAGCGCAAATAACAATGCGAGTGGAGTGATGGATGTGTGGGGCAAGAAATCGACCAGCGGGTGGCGTTCGGTGTCGGCGGGCGCGGTCGGGTAGGTTTATCGGGTGCCTTTACCGATGCGAACCCTAGACAGTGGCGAGTGGGTGGTTCTGCAGGTTGCGGGTGAAATCGACATGGCATCTGCGCCGCAGTTACGACAGCGAGTTGTCGCCTTGGTAACTGGTGGCGTGAGCGCTTTGGTTCTCGACCTGTCCAACATTGGTTTCTGCGACTCGACAGGACTTGGCGTAATTGTTGCGGCGGTGAAACGCCTGCGTACTAATGGCGGCGATCTCCGTGTTGTTACAAACGACGAACGGTTACTGGCGTTGTTCGAGATCACTCGGCTCGATCAAGTCTTCGAGGTATTCCCTGATATCGATGCCGCGAGTGCCACTGCGCCGTCCGCGCATTCCGACGAATCAGATCACTGATGACGGATTGGGCCGTCGAACTCGAGATCCCGGCCGAGCCAGAGTATTTGTCGATGGTGCGTGCTGTGGTGTCAACCGCCGCTGGCCTCGACCCCCGACTCAAGGACAGTCGAATCGAGGATCTTCGTTTGGCCGTCTCTGAAGCCACTACCAATGCCATCGAGTCCCACGTCAACATGGGCAGTAGCGAACGGGTTACCATCCGCTGCGATTTGCGTGACGATCAAGTCGAGGTCGAGGTAACCGATCATGGTGAAGGTTTTGATCACGGCGATCTGGTTCCCCATCCGCCGGTGACTGATCCCAATCGTCTTGAGTACGAACGTGGTTTAGGCTTGTCGTTAATCCGTATCCTGGCTGACGAACATGAGATCGTGTCCGACAGTGAAGGTACGTCGGTTCGGCTCGTGGTCTACACCGCCCCCACAGCCCGGCCCTAACCGCCACCCTGCACGAGAGATGACCGATGTCTGATGACTTTGACGGCGAAGAGTACGAAATAGAAGCACTGCCAAAACCCGACGAGGTACTGGCCCTGCATAGCATCACGGCTGACCTGTTTGATCTGCTACGTAGCTGGTTTGTCATACCAGACAAGATCGTTTTGGATCTCACCGAGGTCGATTCAGCGGTCCTCGAGTTGGGCGAACCAAACATGATTGCGGCGATGGCAATGCGTAAACTGCAGGCGCTCAATCTCATCGCCACGCCCGGCGTGTTGACGGCTACCGATGTGGTGGTGTCATTGGTTAATGATCTCAATCGTGCGCTCATTCAAGCCCCCAGCATGTATTTAAGTCAGAAGGCCGATTCGGTCGACTGGGATAACGCTTTTGCCACGCTTGAAGACCTCGAAGAGAACTCCACCGATGGGCCGCAGTCGTCCACCGATACGGATCCCGAGATCGATCGGTTCGAAGAGTTGCATGCGTTGTTGCACGACGCCTTGATCTCCATTGTTGAGGCCAGCGACGGCGAAATCCGTTACTTCAGCTAGCTCACTGCTCTGCTCAATGACACGCGGGTAGTGGTGCTGGGTGGTACCGGGTGGAGGCATTTCAGAGGTATCCTTTCTGGCTTATGGCTGCTGGTAAATCGTATTCAGATGTGACCTGGTTGGGGTCTGATCAGCTGTTGGCGCGCCGTGTTGGGCGGCCCATCAACCGTTTCATGAGCATCGAAGCGTCCGGCGGAATTGTGTTGCTGTTCGCCACCGCAGTAGCGCTCATCTGGGCCAATTCACCGTGGGACCACAGCTATCACGCACTGTGGGGAAGCGAACTCAGTCTGAATGTCGGCAACATTGATGTGTTCACCAAAGCGGGTCTTGAGCACTTCACTCTTGAAGAGTTTGTTAACGATGCGCTCATGGCGGTTTTCTTCTTTGTCATTGGTCTAGAAATCAAACGCGAACTGGTCGTGGGCCAACTGCGTAAACCACGCGACGCAGCCCTTCCTGCTATTGCTGCGCTCGGCGGAATGGTTGTACCCGCCGCCATCTATTACGCGTTTAACAAAGGTGGCGTTGGCGCCGATGGCTGGGGAATCCCCATGGCCACCGATATTGCCTTCGCCGTTGGTGTCATGTCTTTGCTGGGCCCCCGAATCCCCCGCACCTTGCGGGTCTTCCTCTTGTCGCTTGCCATCGTCGATGACATCGGTGCCATCTTGGTTATTGCCTTCTTTTATACCGAGGAGCTTTCGTGGGAATGGCTGGCCGTGGCTGGTGGTCTTGGGTTGGTTGTCATTGCCATGCGCCAGGCCAAGGTCTGGTGGGTCCCTATCTATGTGATCGTGGGTGCATTCATGTGGTGGGCCACCTTTAAGTCGGGCATTCACGCCACTATCGCCGGTGTTGCTTTGGGTCTTATGGCTCCGGCCAAGCCGCTGCAGACCGACAAAGAGGCCAGCAAGGTTGCCGATTGGTTGCGCGATAAGCCGCATGTTTTTGTTGCCGACTTGCGTTTTGCGGCATTTCATATTCGTGAGTCCACGTCGATTACTGAACGTCTCGAAGATTTGTTGCACCCGTTTACGGCTTATCTCATTGTGCCGATCTTTGCCTTGGCCAATGCGGGTGTTCCGTTGTCTGGTGCCGCGATCTCCGATGCCACGACCTCGGCGGTCACTTTGGGCGTGGGCCTTGGTTTGATCCTAGGAAAGACCATCGGTGTCACAGTGTTTGCTCTGGCAGCCACTCGTAGCGGACTAGCCACAATGCCCGCCGGCTGTAACGGTCGGCAGATCGGTGCCGTCGGTATCCTGGCTGGGATTGGATTTACCGTCTCGCTATTTGTGACCGGCCTCGCGTTTGATGATCCCGGGGTGGCCGATCAGGCCAAGATTGGCATCTTGGCGGCTTCGGCAATAGCGACAATTGCTGGCCTCGCGGCGCTTTCGGCCGCCACACCAAAAGTCCAAGTTGGGGCAGTGTCTGACGATTAGCGATTGCAACGGGTACGGTTTCGGTCGGCCGACCTCCTACTCTTTGGGTCTGTCATCGTTGTCTTCTACCTTTTGAGTTGTCTGTGACTAAAGCGCTCGTCATTGTCGAGTCCCCCGCAAAAGCTAAAACCATCGCCAAATATTTGGGCGAGGGTTACGCCGTCGAATCTTCGATTGGCCATATTCGCGACCTTCCGCGCCGGGCGGCTGATATTCCAAAGGCCTATAAGGGCGAGGCGTGGTCTCGCCTCGGCATTGATGTGGACAACGACTTCAAACCGCTTTACATCATCTCGCCGGACAAGAAAGAACAGATCCGCAAACTTAAGGCGTTGATGAAAGACGCCGACGAGCTCTATCTCGCAACTGATGAGGATCGCGAAGGCGAAGCGATTGCATGGCACCTTCTTGAGGTTCTTAGTCCGGGACCTAAGGTTTCGGTGAAGCGGATGGTGTTTCACGAGATCACCGAGGCGGCAATTCAAGCAGCGATCAAAGCACCTCGTGAGCTTGACCGTCGCTTGGTCGATGCCCAAGAGACTCGTCGTATTCTTGACCGCCTGGTCGGTTACGAAGTCTCGCCTGTTCTTTGGAAAAAGGTCATGCCGCGTTTGTCGGCCGGCCGTGTGCAAAGTGTCGCTACCCGTGTGGTCGTGGAACGAGAACGAGAACGTATGGCGTTCGTGCTCGCCTCCTATTGGGATCTCACCGCCACATTTGCGGCCCGCGGTCAGATAACCGAAGGTGAACCCCGGTCCTTTTCTGCCACCTTGCAGACGGTCGATGGCAAGCGTTTGGCGCAAGGCCGCGACTTCAACAACGATTCGTCGCTCAAGAGCGACGTCGTGGTGCTCGATGAGGTGGCCGCCGGTAAATTGGCGTCCGACCTAGATGGTGCCGACTTTGCGGTCACAAGTGTCGAGTCCAAGCCATACCGCCGTCGGCCTGCGGCGCCATTTATTACTTCGACCTTTCAGCAAGAGGCGGGGCGCAAGTTGCGCTTGTCCTCTTCGATGGCCATGCGTGCCGCCCAGGGCTTGTACGAAAAGGGCTACATCACCTATATGCGTACGGACAGCACCACGCTCTCCGAGACCGCGCTCAATGGCGCCCGTGCCGAGGTCAAGAGTCTTTTCGGTAGCGAGTTCTTGCCCGATGCTCCCCGCCACTACTCCAAGAAGTCGAAGAACGCCCAAGAAGCCCACGAGGCGATTCGCCCCGCTGGTGACACGTTTAAGAGCCCCGATGAGGTGCGCAACGAGGTCGTCAAGTCTGAGGCCGATGTTTATGATCTCATCTGGAAGCGCACGGTTGCTTCGCAGATGACTGACGCCACCGGCGAGACCGTCCAGGTCAAGGTTGGTGCCACGAGTTCAACTCAGCAGGTCGTCGAGTTTTCCGCTTCTGGAACCGTGATTAGTCATCAGGGTTTTCGTCGGGTGTACGTCGAAGATACCGACGAATCCGATGCCAAAGAGAACGAACGACGGTTGCCTCCGGTTGCGGTGGGCGACACGGTTGATGCCGAAGAATTGGCCGCCAACGGTCACGACACCCAGCCACCGTCGCGTTACACCGAAGCTTCGTTGGTCAAGCGCCTCGAAGAGCTTGGCGTGGGTCGTCCGTCTACCTACGCGTCAATCATGGGCACGATCCAAGATCGTGGCTATGTATGGAAAAAGGGCACTGCTTTAGTGCCGACTTTTACGGCCTTCTCGGTAATTGGTCTACTCGAAGGCCATTTCCCCAATCTGGTCGACTACGCGTTCACCGCGGAGATGGAAGAAGATCTCGATGCCATAGCGGGCGGAAGGGCCGAGTCGATCCCGTGGTTGCGCCGGTTCTACTTCGGCGAAGGTGACGATATTGGTCTTAAGCGGAAGGTCGACGAGCGTTTGGGCGAAATTGATGCCCGGGCCGTGAACACGATTCCGTTGGGCGTTACGTCCGATGGCGAGGCTGTTGTTGCTCGTGTCGGAAAATTTGGCCCGTACTTGCAGCGGGGCGAAGACACCGCTTCAATCCCCGAAGATCTTGCACCTGACGAGCTCACCATCGATCGGGCTATTGAGTATCTCGATGCTCCCAGCGGTGACCGCTCGTTGGGCGACCACCCCGAAACCGGACTCGAAATCTTCACCAAGGCCGGACGATTCGGGCCTTACGTGCAAATGGGTGAGTTTGACGACTCGACCGACGAGAAACCCACGACAGCATCGTTATTCAAGGACATGGATCTCGAAACGCTCACTCTCGAAGATGCCATCCAGTTGTTGAGCTTGCCTCGCGAGGTCGGCGTCGACCCCGAAGACGGCAAGATGATCAACGTTCAAAATGGTCGCTACGGCCCGTATCTCAAGAAGGGGCGCGATAGTCGCAGTCTTGAGACCGAAGGTCAGTTATTTACTGTCACCCTGGACGAGTGCTTGGCTTTGTTGGCTCAGCCCAAGCGTCGCGGCGGTGGTACGGCCAAGCCGCCATTGAAGGAATTGGGCGACGACAGCGTGAGCGGCCAGCCGATGGTGCTCAAGGATGGTCGATTCGGCCCCTATGTCACCGATGGCGAGACCAATGCTTCGCTGCGCAAGGGCGACACGGTCGAAGAAATGACCGACGAACGTGCTTCTGAGCTTTTGCAGATCCGTCGCGAAAAGGGTCCGGTCAAGAAGAAGAAGGCAGCCAAAAAGAAGCCCGCGAAGAAGACCACGGCGAAGAAGGCCACCAAAAAGGCTGCGGTCAAGAAGAAGACGGCCCCCTTGGCCGACGCAACTGACGCCTAGCAACTGATGGGCAGCGACGAGGTCGAGAAGGCAGACGGGGCAAAGGCCCCCATGCCAGTTTCGGGCGAACCGGGCGGTTCAGACTCTCCGATAACCGACGTGCCCATAGACCCGACGTTGCACCCCATGCTGCGTCCGTTCGGCACGAACGCGTTCTTCCGGTTGTTCACGTCGATGGTCTCGTCATCGACGGGCGATTGGCTGTGGTTCCTAGCGGTTCCTATCACTGCCTCTCGTATCGGTGGCGGGTTTACGGTTTCGGCTGCACTTTTGGCTCGCATTGCCCCCGCATTTTTCCTGGCTCCCATCGTGGGGGCGTTGGTAGACAGGTGGGATCGCAAGCGAGTCATGATGTTGTGCGATACGGGGCGAGCCACGATGTTGTTGGCGCTGCCATTTGTGGAGTCGGCCTGGCAATTGATTCTTGTGTCGTTGGGTCTGGAAATCTTCACCCTGTTTTGGGCGCCCGCTAAAGAAGCTTCGGTGCCGAACATCGTGCCGCGGCGGTTTCTCGCGAACGCCAACTCGTTTTCGTTGGGAGCGGCTTACGGAACCATCATCCCAGCCACGGTTATCTTCATGGTGCTCGGCTGGATCGATCGACGTGTCGACGACCACGAAGTGTTGGGTCTGGTTGTCAACCAAGAGTCATTGGCTTACCTGGTTGATGCTGCCTCGTTCATGTTCTCGGTGCTGATCATTTGGACTTTGCCGTTTCCAAAGCGGCATGTGAAAGCGACGCCGAAGGGCGAACGAGCGGCGCACGTGTTTCGCGATGTTGCCGATGGTTGGAAGTTCACCTTCACCGAACCGGTTGTACGTGCGGTAAATCTCGGTTTGGCGCTGGCATTAATGGGCGGTGCTGTCCTCGTGCCGTTGGGCCTGGAGTTCTCCACTGTGGTCCTGGGCACCACCGATGGTCACGGCACGTTGCAGACCGTGTTTGGTCTTGGTGCAGCGTTCGGTGTGATGTCGGTGGCCTACCTGATCCGGCAAATTACCGCTGTGCCGAAAGAGCAAATCTTCGTGTTGATGCTGGCTGGCGCTGGTTCGCTACTTTTTGTAACGGCATCGACAACGACACTGCTAGCTGCGGGTATTGGCGCGGGCACGATGGGTTTTGCCGCTGGGTCGATGTATGTGCTGGGTTTCACACTGTTGCATGAACGGGTTGGTGACGAACTGCGTGGACGGGCCTTTGGTTCGCTCTATACGTTGATTCGCCTAGCGGTCATGACGGCGTTTGTTTTGGGCCCCGGTCTCTCGGAGGGGATTGATCGTTTTACGAATAGTCGTTGGGATCGCGAGTTGGGCCTGTGGGGCTGGGATGTCTTTGTGCCGGGCGTGCGGGTCACACTGTGGATTGCGGCGCTTATCACCATTGGCGCCTCCTTTGTTGCTCGTTCATCACTAAAAATTGGCCAGCGTTCGACGGTCGAGGTGTCAGTCGACCCCGATGTCGGCGACAATGGTTTATGACCCGCGGTACGTTCTTGGTTTTTGAGGGGCCCGATGGGTCTGGCAAGACCACCCAAGCCCGTCGTATTGCTGAACAACGCGACGCACTGTTTACCCGCGAACCAGGCGGAACGGCAATTGGTGAGCGCATCCGGGACCTCCTGCTCGATCCGGCCAATAGCGAAATGGACGATCGCACCGAGGCCCTGCTGTATGCCGCGGGCCGGGCGCAACATGTGGTCGAAGTGATCGAACCGGCCCTCGCTGCTGGTCGTGATGTTGTATGTGATCGATTTATTTCGTCGTCTTTGGCCTACCAGGGGGTTGGTCGTGGCCTCGGGGTTGATGCCGTTCGTGGTCTCAGCCTTTTTGCTACCGGCGGATTGTTGCCCGATGCGATTGTGTTGATTGATGTGCCCAGCGATGTGAGCCTGGATCGTTTGGCTGGAGAACACGATCGACTCGAAAGCGGCGGCGAGGCACTGTTAAACAAGGTCAATAGTGCCTACGCCCAGTTCGCGGCGGCTGACCCTGCTACCTGGCTTGTGGTTGATGGCGTTGGTTCGATTGAGCAGGTCGCTGGTCGTCTTGATTCCGCACTATCTGAGCGACTTAACTGGTGAACGTTGACGATCTGTTCGGAGCGGTAGTCGGCCAATCGGTTGCGGTCGAACGCTTGCGCGCTGCGTCGAAACAGCCGGTGCATGCTTACTTATTTATCGGTCCCCAGGGATCGGGTCGCCGGGCCGCAGCCCGGGCCTTTGCTGCTGCAGTGTTGGCCACGGGGACACCCGACGACATTGATAGGCATCAACGCTTGGCATTGCAAGGCAAGCATCCCGACGTGTTCGAGTTCTCGTCCCAGGGACGCAGCCTGCGAGGCGAGGAAGCCGAGGCATTGATCGTCGAAGCCTCTCGTAGCCCGATAGAGGCCGACCGTAAGATCTTGATTGTTGACCGTTTCCACACAGCAGAACCCGGTGCCGCCGCCAGCCTGCTCAAGACGGTCGAAGAGCCGCCGGACACGGCCATGTTCATCTTGCTTTCCGAAGAAGTTTTGCCCGAGCACATAACCATTGCGTCGCGTTGTACCACGATCGATTTCGGTCCTATTTCTGAAACCGATATGACGGCATGGTTGCAGACCAAAGGAGCACCTGCAGACCTTGCAGCCACCCTTGCCGAAGCATCGACGGGAAATCTGCGGCGGGCCACACTTCTACTCAGCGACCCCGAAGTAGCGAACCGTCGAGCGCTGTGGTGGAGTGCCGCCGAGGTTGCCGGAGGGCCAGGTGCCCTTATTGCGGGCCTGATTGATCAGATCACCGAGGCGATCGACGCGGCGCAAGGGCCGTTGGATGATGCCCACAGCCAGGAGATCGAGCAGGTTGACGAGCAAGCAAAACGTTTGGGCCTTACGGCAACGGCTCGTAAGGAAATCACTTCACGCCACAAACGCGAAAGTCGACGCCTGAGGGACGAGGAGCTCAGCTTTGGATTCGCCACAATTGCTGCTCGCTACCACGGTGCCGGCGATCTACTTGCCACCCGGAAGACGCTCGATCTCGTACGAGAAGCCACCCATGCGTTGATCCGCAATCCCAACGAAAAGCTCCTGCTCCAACGACTCCTGCTCGAACTTCCCCCAATAGCGACGTGACCCCCGTTTGCAAGTCAGGCCGACTTGTTACCCTATTTGGACTGTCGCTTGCGACGCCCGCCCGGGTAGCTCAGTTGGTAGAGCAATTCACTCGTAATGAATAGGTCAGGAGTTCAATTCTCCTCTCGGGCTCGAAGTGTGCGCAGCGGCCTAGTGGATGGTGCGCTTTTCTGGGGCGAAGTCCCCAAAATGTCGGCGCCAGCCGCACAATAGAACGGTCTTCATTGCCCACATCAGCACGACCTGTGGCATCATTGACGGCGATGTCAATTCCGCCCGAACTCCGCCGAAGCGCGCGCTAATGTCAGCCCGTCCGTCAGCGGCGGACTCCAAGAGGCTTCTTCTTCTCGTCGGCCTCAGCGCCTGCGTTGGTGTCTTGTCGGGTGGGGCCGCCTACTTACTGGTCCGCCTGATCAGCCTCTTTACTGGTCTGGCCTTCTTTGGCGAGCTTACGTGGGGCGAAATTCCCGATATTTCTCAGACCGAAGCATCATGGCGGTTGCCGGTGTTTGCCGTTGGCGGTGCGCTCATTATTGCGACGATGGCCCGCTGGGCTCCGGTTATCAAGGGCCATGGCTTCGCGGATGCCATGGTCGCTATTGAAGCTGCCGCCAAGGTTGATGGCACCAAAGGTGTCATTGTGTCGACGCGGCCGTCAGGTTCGTCGCGTTGGCTACGAGTCAATTTACCTGCCCGGGCCCGAAAGTTGCTCAACGTACCTGTGACACATGTCGTAACCCTGGAGGCCAAAGACGGTGCTTAGGAGCTGTTAAGACGAGTAAACTCGTCTTATGGCCAATCAGGAAGACTTCGCCCAACAGGCGATGGAGTACATGGACCAGCTGTACTCCACAGCAATGCGCATGACCCGCAATAAGGCCGATGCTGAAGATCTTGTGCAAGAGACCTACCTCAAGGGGTATCGCGGCTTTGCTGGGTTCACCGAAGGCACCAATCTACGAGCTTGGCTCTTCCGGATTCTTACTAATACATACATCAACGGCTACCGCAAAAAGCAGCGCCGTCCTGTCGAAACCGACATTGCTGAGGTCGAGGACATGTACGGCTATCGCCGACTGGGCGGCGAATATGCCGCCATTGGTCAAAGCGCCGAAGAAACCCTCATGGAACACCTCACCGATAGCCGCATTCGCGATGTCATCGAAGACCTTCCCGAGCAGTACCGAATGGCCGTTCTTTTGGCTGATGTCGAAGGTTTCGCATACAAAGAAATCGCCAAAATGCTCGACGTTCCCATCGGCACCATCATGAGTCGCCTGCATCGGGGAAGAAAACGGCTGCAAGATCAGTTGCAAGAGTATGGTCGCCAACATGGGTTGGTCGATGATGTCCGCGAACCTCAGCCTGTTGGCTCGGAGAACTCATGAATTCCGACTCTTGCAATTCCGATCCTCGGTCCTGTGTGTTGGCCATTCAGGCGGTCAATTCGGCACTCGATGGCTTTGTTCCAGCGGTCCAGTTGGCACAGTTGCGTGGGGGTATCAATGATTGCTTGCCGTGTGTGCAGGCCTTCGACATGCAGATCCAATTCCGCGTTGCTATGGCTCAGGGTTGCCACGAGGCTGCGCCTGAAAGCCTTAAGATTCGGATTTCTGAAGCTATGCAGCGCATCGACCTAAGCCAGATCGACGTTACTGATTTGTAATTGTTTGGAATGTAGGATCGCCTTGGGCGGTTTCCTTCTCACCTAGATGGAGAAGGGGACAACGATGTCCAAGACCGTTAGTGCAACCCGAACCAAGATTAAGACGGTGCGGGTTTGTGATGAAAAGGGCTGCGTTCGTTTGCTGTCTCAGTACAACGCGTTTGATTTCTGTGCCCAGCACCAGCCCATGGTGTTTCCCCGCATGCGTGGGGTAATTTGGGATTAGTCATTGACTGTTGGTCTTCTGTCGTCTGTGTACCAACTACCGCGCTATTGCTCTAGGATGTCGTCATGACTCTGGCAGTGATTTGGCATTGGTGGATTGCTCCGACCTTAACCGCGGCCGCAATCGGGTTGATTGTGGCAACCGTCATGGGGTACATAAACAAGGTTGTCAAGCCCCGCTACCAGCCGAAGAAGTAATTCGTGGACGAACCCGTCGATTGGGCGGCAGCACGACGAACCGCACTACGTTTTGCCGATAAGGCATCCGCTCACACCCCCGGTGCCTATCGGTCGTTGTCGTCGCAAATGGCCGATCTCACCGCCCAGGCCGAAGAACTCGTAACGATTCAGACGGGACTTGTCCCGTTGCAGGGTCCCGCTCGGGCGAAGGTCGCTAACCGAGCCATGTGGATCGATGCCAACCTGGCATCGTTTCAGCGCCTCATGCGGCCACTGGTCGCCAAGTTGGCCCCCGACGAAGAAAAGACCGGTTTCCTCGCTGATCGCGGCCGGCAAGCCGCAGGCGCCCAGATGGGCGTGATCTTGGGCTGGATGTCGGGACGAGTGCTCGGTCAGTACGACCTGCTCATAATCGAAGATGACAAGCCCGAAGACCAAGACATCGTCTATTACGTCGCCCCTAACTTGTTAGCTATCGAAGCTAAGCACGACTTCCCCGCCGACGAATTTCGCCTTTGGTTGGCATTGCACGAAGTAACACATCGGGCCCAGTTCACTGGTGTGCCGTGGATGCGCGAGTACTTCTTGAGCCTGGTCAACGAAACCCTCGACACCGTCGATGCCGACCCTGATCGGTTGAAAACAATGGTTGGCGAACTCCTCACTGCCCGCAAAGAGGGCAAGGATGTATTGGCCGAAGGTGGGATTGCGCAGCTGCTGGCTTCGCCCGAGCAGCGCGAGACGATCGACAAGATTAGCGGGCTTATGAGCCTGCTTGAAGGTCACGGTGATATCACCATGGATCGCGCTGGCGTCGACTTCGTTCCGTCGGCACCGCGCTTTGGCAAGGTGTTGCGCGATCGCCGTAAGTCGGCCAAAGGGTTTCAGGCTTTCTTGCAAAAAGTGCTTGGCCTCGAGGCCAAGCTCAACCAGTACGCCGCGGGCGAGAATTTCATCGAAGAAGTCGAAAAGGTGGGTGGGAACGGACTGGTCGACCGTGCCTGGGAAGCTCCCGAAAACTTGCCATCGATGACCGAAATCAACGAACCGCAACTGTGGGTCGAGCGGTTGTCCGATATCGCTGCCCCGGTAGCCCAATAGCTCGACGCTATGGTTTCGCCAGCGTCGCTCCTTGCTCGCTGTGTTTTTCCGTCCGCTGGAACACCGGTGTCCTGCGCCGTTTCCGGGGGAGCCGATTCGCTTAGTCTTCTGGTGCTGGCGGTCGAAGCGGGTTGTCAGGTCACGGCTATCCATGTTGATCATGGGCTTCGCCAGGGGTCTGCTGCAGAGTCCGATGTTGTAGCGGCGGCGGCCGAGCGATTTGGTGCTTCGTTTCGATCGTTAAAGGTTGATGTTGCTGTTGGACCGAACCTAGAGGCGCGCGCTCGAACCGCTCGCTACAGCGTGCTCCCCGCCGAGGTGTTTACCGGGCACACCGCTGATGACCAGGCCGAGACTGTGCTGCTGAATATGTTGCGCGGCTCAGGTGTCGATGGATTGGCGGCTATGCGTCGGGATCGGCGGCCTCTTCTTGATCTGCGTCGATCCGACACCGTTGCGCTATGCAAAGCGCTCGATCTGCCAGCGGTCGAGGACCCTATGAACATTGATCCCGCTTACATGCGAGTGCGGGTTCGTCACGAACTCCTGCCACTGATGAACGAAATTGCCGATCGTGATGTTGTGCCGGTGTTAGCTCGACAGGCAGACCGTATGCGCTCGGTGGCAGACTTGATGGAGCAGTTGGCGGAAGGTGTTGATGTGATCGATGCCAAGGTGTTGCGTACGCTTCACCCCGAAGTTGCCGCGGTGGCGCTCCGACGTTGGATTCGCGATTCCACCGGCGATGAGCATCCGGTCGATGCAGCATCAATTGAACGCCTGATGCAGGTTGTGAACAACGAGATTTTAGCCACCGAGGTAACCGGCGGACACCGGGTTGCCCGAACCCAGAACCGCCTCCGTATTGTGCGCGCCGAATGACCAGGTAAGGTTTCGCCCGTGAACGATTCCCGAATTGGCGAAGTCTTGTTGTCCGCTGAAGTAATCCAAGCTCGGGTAGCCGAACTTGGGGCACAAATTACAAAGGACTACGCCGGTAGGTCGCCGCTGCTCTTGGGTGTTCTCAAGGGTGCGTTTGTTTTTATGGCTGACATCATGCGGTCTATTGATTTGCCGGCCGAAATCGATTTCATGGCGGTGTCGTCCTACGGCAGTTCCACGAAGACATCGGGAATTGTGCGAATCGTCAAGGACCTAGATATCGAGCTTGCGGGCCGCGATGTCATTGTGATCGAAGACATCATCGACAGCGGGCTTACGCTCAACTACCTGCGCCGTACTCTCGAGGCGCGTAACCCTGCCAGCTTCGAAGTGTGTGCGCTGCTCGTTCGTGAGGGGCGTCAGGTTCCCGATCTCGATCTCAAATACGTAGGCTTCGAAATCCCGCCTTCCTTCGTTGTCGGCTATGGCCTTGATGCGGGCGAGATAGGCCGAAACTGTGCTGACCTTTGCCTCTGGAACGGTTAACGCACCAGCGTCTTCCAGAAACTGCGGTAGGTGGGATGGGTGAGTTCGGACGGCCAATAGCCGGCTTCTTCGAGCGCCTCGTGGTACTTCGCAAGGTTGTGCATTGAGACGCCTGAGTCGACGTGGTGGGCTAGGTGAAAGCCGATGTTGTATGGCGTAAATAGTGTTTGGGGCACGATGCTTTGGCGAATGTGATGCGTGGTGCGGCGTCGGTCGTCCGAGCGCGTCATGCCAGCGTGCTCAGCGAGTGAACGAAGCCGGTTAACGACCCGCCAGTAGGTCATCCATGGGGCGAACCAGAGCACCAAATACATCCACGGCTGGCCAAGAACCCAGAAGAGAGCAAATATCAACACTTGACCGGTGATGGTGATGGCCGCTCGTTTGCGATATCCCGAACGAAACATTCCAATCAAAATTGGGCGTAAGTTCTTGTAGCCCGAAACCCCGATTGCGTCGCGGGTTAGTTTGCGTCGCATCGAGTCTTTAGGGATCGGGTAGCGGGCATACAATCCAAAGTCGGGCTCTTTGGGGCCGAATTCGTCACGGTGGTGTTGCGTGTGGGCGAGTCGATAGGCGTTGGAACCGTCGCCGTAGGGGAGCCATCCAAAGATCCGTTCGCCTACCAGATCGTTGATGCGTCGATTCGAGAATAACTGCCGGTGGGCGGCTTCGTGAAACAAGGTGTTGTCACGGGCGAAGAATGTTCCCATGGCCAAGAAAGCGACCGGCCAGAACGCCCAGTGGTTGATGGTCACCGCAGCCCAGACGAACAGAAATGGCTGCGCCAAAGTGAAGATGCATGCCAGCGCGTTACGTAGGTTAGGGGTGCGTCGTAGCTCCGCCCGGAAGTCGGGACGAGGTCGTCCGTCCGGTCGGAGGAGGTCGTTTCCTGCGAAAACCGGCAACGAAGACTGCTCGGGAGCTAGCCCCCCGGTGAGCTCAGCTACGAGTTCGTCATGGGTTCGTTGTGTCGTGGCCATGGATGCAACGTAACAACGTCCAATCTGAGGTGCCGAATCAGTACGTGTCGTGGCGGAATTAATAGGTAGGACTGCTCGCGAGTCCTCGTTACCTGGAAGTGCCGTAATGCGTACAGGAGTGTTCTTATTCGGCGGCGTAGAAATGGACGATGCCGGGGGACGCCTACAAGCCGGGGGACGCCTAAACCAACCCTCTCCAACTGGTAGGCGCGATGGAGGGTCCTGGTGTCATCTGGGCCTACCAGTTGGGAAGGTTTGGGCCTACTTGTTCGCGGGGCGAATCGGGGTTAGCTATTTGACGGCCATAGGAACTTGATGAGTGGTACCGCTAGTACCAAACCCACGAGTTGCATCACGATGAACAGCGGAGCACTTGCCGGGGCAATTCCGGCGAACGTGTCGCTAAACATGCGGCCGATAGTTACGGCTGGGTTAGCAAAACTTGTCGACGAGGTGAAGTAGTAGGCAGCACCGATATAGCACGCCACAGAGGGAGCGATCAGAGCTTCCCGCTTGGTCCGTGTCAGGGCAAAAATTACGATCAACAGACCGACTGAAGCTACTACCTCACTAATCAACAGGTGCGAGGCATCACGATCCTTCGTGGCCCACTGAGCGGCGTCGAGGTCGAAAAGTGCGTTCGCTAAGATCGCTCCGGTGGCGCCGCCGAGAGACTGCACCACCACATAAGGCAGCACCTCGCGTCGGTCGAAGTCGCCGAAAGCGGTTGCTGCCAGTGTGACGATGGGATTGAACGACGCGCCGGACACGGGCATGAAGATCGTGATGATCACAAACAGCACGCCAGCAGTGGCCAACGCATTTTGCAGTAGCTGTAGACCGACATCATTGGGGCTGAGGTTGGCCGCCATGATTCCCGAACCCACGACGCCCAAGACGAGGATTAGCGTGCCGAGAAACTCAGCAGTTAGACGACGGCGGTCAATCAACATGGCTTTCACACCGAGCAGCGTAGACGCTTTTGGTGGAGAGTTAGTTTTCGACGTACCAGGTGTTGGTCATCCCATGAGCGGACGTCGAACCGAACTCTGCGTTGGTCGTATAGCTACTCGGGTTGCTCCTCGGCCGCACCCGCGGGGTAGGTAAACCAAATGAGGGTCGCAGCTGCTAATCCGAAGATCGACGAGACAACAAACGCCAAGGTCATCCCGTCGGTAAATGCTTGTCCCGCTTCGGCAATCAGTGCTTGCGCAGTGGCTGGATCGAGCTTCGAAGCCACTTGGAACGCAGCTCCTACAGAATCGCGGGCCGCGTCGGCGAGCGGCTCAGGCAATGCATCGGTCGCCGGCCCGAGAGACGATCGGTACCCCGAGGCCATGAGGGATCCTAGAACAGCGATCCCTAAAGCGCCTCCGACTTCCCGGGTGGTGTCATTGACAGCGGAACCGACACCAGCCTTGTTCTGTGGCAATGAGGTCAAGATGGCTGAGGTAGATGGCGGCATGAGGATGCCCATGCCCGCCGCGAGCATCATGATGCCTATGGCCACGATTATGTAGCTGGACTCGGGGGCGAGGGTGGACAGGATTGCGAACCCGGTGGCTTGGATAATCAGACCAAGCACTATTGCTCCGCGGGGCCCAAATTTGGCAGCAATCGTGGGGCTTCTTGGCGCAACAACAATCATGGTGAGCGCGAACGGCAGGTTGCGTACGCCAGCACCAAGCGGGCTGTAGCCCTGCACAAACTGCAGGTACTGCGTCAACAAGAAGAACATGCCAAACATCACCGCAAAGGAGGCCGACATAGTGAAGCTGCCCATAGCAAATTGGCGAATCTTGAAAAAACGCGGGTCGAGCAACGGGTATTGAACGCTGAGTTCGTATTTTATCCACCCGGTGAGCAGTGCCGCTGCGGCAACGAACCAGGCGATGGTTGATCCGTGGCTGAAGCCTGCTTCGCCGCCTTCGATGATGGCGTAGACGAGTGCTCCTAGTCCCGCGATGGACAGTAATCCGCCGACGTAGTCGAGCGGATTCTGTTCTTCGTCTCGTGAACTTGGCACCATGGTGACGATGAGTAGAACCGCCACCATTGCGATGGGGACGTTGATGAGAAATACTGATCCCCACCAAAACTTTTCGAGCAGTAGACCGCCACCAATGATGCCGATTGCCCCGCCCGCTCCCGCGAAACCTGACCAGATCGCAACAGCCTTAAAGCGTTCGTGGCGAGGGAACACCGCGGTGAGGATTGACAACGTAGCGGGCATCGTAAGTGCCGCACCGATGCCGGTAGTTCCCCGGGCGATGATGAGCCATGTGGGGTTCGAACTTTGGCTAGCCCACAGTGCCCCGAGGACAAAAATGACGAGCCCGACTAACAGCGCCTTCTTTCGCCCATACCGATCACCGATCGCACCCGCTGGCAGCAAAAGTCCGGCAAAGACGAGAGCGTAGGAATCCACGATCCAGAGCGTCTGTTTTTGGCTTGGTTCGAGATCATTGATGATCGACGGAATTGCTAAATTGAGTGAGCTGACGCTGGCAACCACGAGCACCAAACAGGTGCACATAATGGCCAGAATGTTCCACTTGTTGGGGTGTCCAGTAGGAAGTTCGGCAGTATCGGTTTCGTTCATGGTCTAACCAAAAATTGGAGGAAGCTTGTGGGCCCATGGAGCGGCTGCTTCGATCTGGGAAGACAGGCGGATTAACGTAGCCTCATCGTCGATACCGCCTACGAACTGGACGCCAACGGGCAAGCCGTCGTCGGTCCAGTGCAGTGGTAGCGACACTGCTGGTTGGCCTGAGATATTGAACTGCGCGGTGAAGATGAGAAACTCAAGCAGACGGCCTTGTCCGAGTTCAGGGTCGCTCAACCAGCCAATCTTGGGTGGTGGCGCAGCAACTACCGGACTAACCAGTACATCGAAAGACGTCCACCAACTGTGCATTTGCCGGGTCCATGCCTGCAACATCGTGACGGCGTTGAGATAGTCGGCGGCGGTGACGGTCTTGCCAATCTCGTACATCATGAAGTTGTCTGGTTCGAGGTCGTCGGGTCCAAATTCGCGTCCGATCAACAGGGCGAGCATGTTGAGATCGGCAGCGGTGCTCCCCGCCAACATGACCAGGAAGCTGTCGTTGAACTCTTGGGTGTACATCGCCTCGGGTTGGGCTATCTCGACATTATGACCAAGCGAAGTTAATAGCTCGCCGGTGGCTTCGATTGAGGCCAGACATTCTGGATGGGTGGTGTAATCGCCGACTGTTGGAGCGAGGCCAATTCGCAGCGTGCCAGGGTCGACGCCAAGTTCGTCGGTGAAGGGGCGGGCTGGCGGCGAGGCGGTGTAAGGGTCGCCGACTCGACGACCGCTAATGATGTCGAGGATCTTGGCACTGTCGCGCACCGACCGGGAGACGACGCCGTCGATAGTGGCGCCGGCCCAAGAGTCACCTATGAGTGGGCCCTGTGAGACACGACCCTTGGAAGGCTTTAGACCGACCAGGCCACATTCGCTGGCGGGGACGCGGATAGAGCCTCCACCATCGTTGGCGTGCGCCATGGACACCATGCCCGACGCCACTGATGCGGCTGATCCGCCGCTCGATCCACCAACCGAATGGTCGAGATTCCACGGGCTCCGGGTAGGGCCGTAGGCAAGGGGTTCGGTGGTCACGGTGGACCCGAGTTCGGGAGTATTTGTGCGTCCCAGGGTTATAAGGCCAGCGGATTTGAAACCCTCGTAGAGGAATGAGTCAACAGGGGAGCGGAGGTCGATCTCTTTGAGCAACTTGTTGCCCAAGTGCATGGGCTCACCGGCAATGGCGCAGCCCAGATCTTTGGTGAGGAAAGGAACACCCTTGAACGGTCCGTCAGGGAGATCTCCCCGTGCTTCATCGCGAGCTGCGTCGTAGCGTTTGTGGATGACCGAGTTGATCGTGGGGTTGAGACGTTCAATGCGCTCGATGGCCTGATCAACAAGTTCAAGGGGGGAGGCTTCCCCTGAGCTGACAAGTTGAGCAAGATCGGTGGCATCAAGAGGGTTGTTGGCCGGGTCATACATGCCTGCGAACTTACTTGGTAAAGCAACCCAACGTAGAACTGGTGGAGGCTGTTTGGGCGCGAGCATCTACCATCAAACAATGACCGCTTGGAGAAATTCGTTGCGTTGGCAGATCCGCCAAGCCGGGTTTACTAACGAAGCGGCCTTGGACGATTTACAGGGTGGTTCTGAAGCGGTCTTGGTGTGCGGCTCATCGCCCGAAGCCAATCTCGAAATTCTCGCCGGTGTCATGTTGGACATTGCTCCCGTTGCGTGTCTTCCCAACATGGGAGATCTGGCGTGGGGCATCGTTGGAGCATGGGATGCAGCCGGTACTGCGGCCGACTCCCGTCATGGTGCACTGGCGGTTGATCCCATTGGTGTGGCGGGCCAGCTGGGACCGGCGGGCGAGGCAGCGCTGATTTCTATTGCATCGTCCTGTGCGGGTGGTGCTGCTCAGGTGCGTTCGGTCGGCGTCTCCACTGTGAGTGGTACGGCAGATGCGGGTGGGTCGGCACCAGAGGATCCCGCCTATGACGTTGGCGTGTCGATTTCCATAGGTATCGCGTATTTGCGGGCGATGGTCGACGGCGGACTTTCGGCAACCGATGCCGCACAGCAGATCGAGTTTCGGTACAAAGCCACCGCCAATCAGTTTGTCTCTATTGCCAAACTGCGAGCGGCTCGCCGCTTATGGGCTCGGGTGCTTGAGGTTTCCGCCGTTGACTCTGAGGTTCAACAACAGCAATGGGTCGTGGTTGGTTCGCCAGCTACCGATGAGTGGCGCGATGTTCTGGCCAATACTTCGGCCTGCTTCGCGGCGGGTGTCGGCGGGGCCGATGCCATCACGGTTTTGCCGTTGGAGGTAAACAGCGACCGGTCATGTCGCTTGGCGCTTAATACGCATCATCTTCTCCTTGACGAGGCCCACGTCAGCGAATTCGTTGACGTAGCGGCCGGTGCCGATCATATTGAAACTCTTGGTGAGCGGATTGCCCAGGAGGCCTGGCAGCTTGTGCAGGCCATCGAGCAAGCCGATGGCATGGCCGAGGTGCTGGATGTCGGGAAGCTTGACGCCATCAAACAGGCTTGGCGGCCGGCCGCATGATCCCTAACTTCGCGACGGTCCCGCTCGGCCCCAACTCGTCGAAATCGTTGGCGGTGGGCGCTGCCAAGGAAACGATGCCCGCCGATTTAGCTCGGCTTTTGGAGGGCAACGCTGCTTATGCGACCCCCGAAGGGTTGCTCATTGGCCGGGTACATACGTCGGTCGACGTGGCGCATGACCCAACGCTGCCAGCGGGCCAGCCGCCGTTCTTGCGCGGGCCGTACCCCAACATGTATCAGGGCCGGCCATGGACGATCCGACAGTACGCCGGGTTCTCGACGGCAGCCGCGTCCAACGCGTTTTATCGACGCAATCTCGATTCCGGCCAGAAAGGTCTATCGGTCGCGTTTGACTTGGCCACACACCGGGGGTACGACTCCGATCATCCACGCGTCAGCGGCGATGTCGGCATGGCTGGAGTGGCGATCGATTCGATTCTCGACATGCAGCAACTGTTCGACGGCATTCCTCTCGACGAGATGTCGGTGTCGATGACCATGAACGGGGCGGTGCTTCCCATCCTGGCGATGTACATAGTCGCGGCGGAAGAGACCGGTGTGGCGCAGGCTGATCTCTCCGGGACCATTCAGAACGACATTCTTAAAGAGTTCATGGTGCGCAACACCTATATCTATCCACCTGCGCCCAGCATGCGGATCATCTCTGACATCTTTGCGTTCACCACGGCGAACATGCCCAAGTTCAACTCAATTTCGATCAGCGGCTACCACATGCAAGAAGCCGGGGCCACCGCTGATATCGAATTGGCCTACACCCTGGGCAACGGGATGGAGTACTTGCGCACTGGCGTTGCGGCGGGCTTGGATATTGATGCCTTTGCGCCACGTTTGAGTTTCTTTTGGGGCATCGGCATGAATATTTTCACCGAGATCGCCAAACTGCGAGCTGGCCGCCTGCTGTGGAGTGAAATGGTGGGCGAATTCGATCCGCAGAACCCTAAATCGCAGGCGTTGCGGACCCATTGTCAGACGAGCGGTTGGAGCCTCACCGCCCAGGACCCCTACAACAACGTCGTGCGAACGTGCATCGAAGCAATGGCGGCGACAGGCGGCGGCACGCAGAGCTTGCACACCAACTCATTTGATGAGGCATTGGCCTTGCCTACTGATTTTTCGGCCGGCATTGCCCGTGACACGCAGATTTTTCTGCAAGAGGAAAGCGGCATATGTGATGCGGTGGATCCTTGGGGAGGCAGTTACCTCATCGAGGATCTAACTGATCAACTGGTAACGAAGGCGCGTGGGCACCTGGCCGAAATTGAGAAACTAGGCGGAATGTCGGCAGCAGTTGCTGCGGGGATACCCAAACTTCGAATCGAAGAGTCAGCCGCACGTATTCAGGCCCGCATCGATTCGGGACGTCAGGCGGTTGTTGGTGTCAATTGTTTCGTACTCGACGACGAGCCCGATATCGAAGTCCTCAAGGTCGACAACGCCGAAGTCCGCGCCGCACAGATCGCTCGACTTGTCGAACTGCGCTCCGATCGCAACGACGCCGACGTGATGCAAGCGCTAGCCGCTCTCACCGCCGGAGCGGCAGGCGATCAGAACCTGTTGGCCCTTTCCGTCGACGCTGCCCGAGCACGGGCTACGGTCGGCGAGATAAGCGATGCGCTCGAAGAAGTCTTCGGGCGCCATATTGCCGAGGTGAACGTTGTGAGTGGGGTCTATCGAAGTGAGGTTGGCGAAGACTCTGATGCCGTAGTCGCGACCCGGGCACGCACCGATGCATTTGCTCAAGAACATGGCCGTCGGCCCCGGATTCTCATTGCCAAGATGGGCCAAGATGGTCACGATCGTGGGCAGAAGGTGGTGGCCACGGCATACGCCGACCTGGGATTCGATGTCGATGTGGGCCCCTTGTTCCAAACTCCGGCGGAGGTTGCTCGTCAAGCCGTAGAGGCCGATGTGCACATTGTGGGAGCGTCTTCGCTCGCTGCTGGTCACCTCACGTTGGTCCCGGACCTGAAGCGTGAACTTGCTGCTCTCGGGCGTGAGGACATTTTGATTGTGGTGGGTGGTGTAGTGCCCCCGGCTGATGTTCCTGCCGTGTTAGAAGCAGGCGCCGCTGCCGTTTACGGACCGGGCACGGTAATTGCTGAATCTGCTGGCGATTTACTCGACAGATTGGGCTAGAAGTGGCCAATGTGGAGGAACTTGTCGAAGGAGTACTCAGCGGTGATCGGACCGCAGTAGGACGTGCTATCACCTTGGTCGAGTCCAGCAGTGCGCGTGATCGCGACGATGCCCAGTCGCTCATTGCTGTGCTCAGTCCTCACGCAGGGTCAGCCACACGTGTCGGCATCACCGGACTACCCGGAGCGGGAAAGAGCACCTTTATTGATGCACTGGGCACACAGCTGACCACAGCCGGCCACAAGGTTGCCGTGTTGGCGGTCGACCCATCGAGCACCCTGCATGGCGGGTCGATTATGGGCGACAAGACTCGTATGGCTCGCTTGTCGGCTGATCCGCAGGCTTTCATCCGTCCATCCCCGTCGGGTGGCGCGCTCGGTGGGGTAACCCGCACAACTCGAGAGACAATGGTTGTGCTCGAAGCCGCCGGTTACGACGTCGTGTTGGTCGAGACGGTGGGTGTCGGTCAGTCCGAAACGGCGGTAGCTGACATGGTGGACACATTCGTTGTGCTGGCTATTGGCGGAGCCGGCGACGAACTCCAAGGAATCAAGAAGGGCGTGCTCGAACTGGCCGACATTGTTGTCGTGAACAAGGCCGACGGCGAAAATGTTGCCAAGGCACAACAAGCCGCCGGTGAGCTAAAAGCGGCGCTGCATCTGGTCACCCCACCGACTGCTGCTTGGCAGCCGCCGGTTCTTACGGCGAGTGCGTTGTATGGGGAAGGGCTCGATTTGATGTGGGGTCAAGTGGGCCGACACGTTGACCTGCTTACGTCAACAGGCGCGTTGTCGAGTCGTCGGCAGGCGCAGCTCATCCAGTGGATGTGGACGATGGTTGAGCAGGAAGTGCTCACGCAGTTGCGGGCGGATCAGTCGGTGCGCAAGATGGCTAGCGAACTTGAACCACAGGTACAAGGCGGCGATCTATCGGCTCCTGAGGCAGCGGAGCAGATCCTAAAGACCTGGCGCGCCTCTTAACTTTCATTGCCACCGAGTCCTGTAAGTAATACGATTTTTGGTGTCGTGCGGGTGGCTATTTGGGTTAGAGACCAGGGAGCGCTGGCTGGGGGGTTCGCGGTGAGACCCGCTGGTCGTCGGTGCCTAGGCGGCCACCGTCCATGATCTCGCCAACCATTCGTGCGATCGGACTGCGTTCGCTGCGGCTAAAGGTGATGTGGGCGAACAGCGGGTTACCGCGTAAAGCGGCTATTACTGCCGCGATGCCGTCGTAGCGGCCGACACGCAGATTGTCGCGTTGGGCAACATCATGGGTGAGAATGACCCGACTGTTGTTCCCCAGACGAGTCAGGGCGGTGAGCAGCACGCTCTTTTCGAGGTTCTGGGCCTCATCAATGATGATGAAGGCATCGGTCAGACTGCGACCCCGGATATGGGTAAGCGGCAAGACCTCAAGAATTTCGCGATGATGAATCTCGTCGATCACGTCGGGTCCCATTACCGCCTCAAGGGCGTCGGTGACGGCCGAAGCCCACGGACCCATCTTGTCGGACTTATCGCCCGGGAGGAAACCAAGATCCTGGCCACCCACGGCAAACAGCGGGCGAAACACCATCACCTTGCGATGGATGCGTCGTTCCATGACGGACTCTAAGCCCGCCGCGAGTGCCAAGACACTCTTACCCGTACCTGCGCTGCCGCCCAGTGAGATTATGCCGACGCTGTTGTCGTTGAGCAGATCGAGCGCCACCCGTTGCTCGGCATTACGACCGCGCACATCGAACGCGGACGGGTCCTGCGGAACTAACTGCACCTGACCATCGACGCGCACACGGGCCAGTGCTGATTGTGAACCGGCCGTCAGGATTAGGCCGGTGTGGCAAGGTAAGTGGGCAGCGGCGTCGACATCGGCCGTGCCCATGGAGTACAGATCGTCGATTGTTCCAGCGGCGATCTCTAGTGACTGGAATCCGGACCAATCTGGGGCTATCGCCAGCTCGTTGCGGTATTCCTCGGCGGCCATGCCAACGACCGAAGCGCGAAGACGCATCGGTAGATCCTTCGATACCAAGACGACTTCGCTGCCATCGCGCCGCAGATTGTGGGCAACCGACAAAATTCGGTAGTCATTGGAGCCGTCGTTGAATGCCGCGGGCAATCCAATGGGGTCGATGTGGTTGATCTCGACTCGAAGGGTGCCCCCGGTGTCGTTTACTGCAACCGCCCGATCAAGGCCGCCGGCCTGAATGCGGAGCTTCTCGAGAGAGCGGAGTGCTTCCCGTGCAGCCCACCCCAGTTCGGGGTGATGGCGCTTGGCCTCAAGCTCAGTTAGTACCACTAATGGCAAGACAACGTGGTTGTCTTCGAAGCGGAACAGGGCATCGGGGTCGGCCAAAATGACCGACGTGTCAAGAACGTAGGTGGTCGTCATATGTACTGGCGACGCTACGCGATTGCTAGGACCGTGTGGGTGATGCCTCGCGGAGCGCCGTCGCTCGATCTAGTAGTTCGGTTCCCAAAACAGTTACTGCCCGGCTTCGAAAGAAGCCGGGCAGTAACCGGGAGTGTTTGGTGATGTGTGATCTGTGCCGTCAAGCAATGTCACCAAGCATTGCGGGCAGACGGCCCTTGGTGGGTGATCCTTTAAAAATCTTCGTCGAATGCGACGTCGCCCTCGACACCAGTTTGGTAAGCCGAGACGGTTCGTTCGAAGAAATTGGTGAGCTCTTGGACATCTTGGAGCTCCATGAAACTGAACGGGTTCTTGGAGCCGAACTGCTTGGGGAGGCCGAGTTGCATGAGGCGTTGATCGGCGCAGAACTCGAGGTAGGTGCGGGTGTCGGCCACGCTCATGCCGGGGATGCCTTCGCCGAGGACGTCTTTGGCGAAGTTGGTTTCGCATTCGATGGCTTCTTTCATCATTTCGCGAATACGAGCTTCGAGGTCGTCGTCGAAGAGGTCGGGTTCTTCGGTACGAACCGTGTTGACTACCTCGAAGGCGAAGTTCATGTGGCAGCTCTCGTCACGGAACACCCAGTTGGTGCCAGCGGCGAGCCCATTGAGCAAGCCTTTGGAACGAAGGAAGTACACGTAGGCGAATGCGGCGTAGAAGAAAAGGCCTTCGATGCAAGCAGCAAAGCAAATGAGGTTGAGCAGGAACTTCTTGCGATCCTCTCGGGTGTGGAGCTCTTCGAGTTCGTTTATCGAACCGATCCACTTAAAGCAGAACTCGCCCTTTTGTTTGATGGAGGGGATGTTCTCGATGGCGGCGAAGGCTGCTTCGCGTTCGTGGATATCGGGGATGTAGTTGTCGAGCAGTGTGAGATAGAACTGCACATGCAACGCTTCTTCGTAGAGCTGCCGTGACAGGTACATGCGAGCTTCGGGCGAGTTGATGTGCTTGTACAAGTTGAGTACAAGGTTGTTCGACACAATCGAATCGCCGGTAGCGAAGAAAGCTACCAAACGGCCAATGAGGTGCTTTTCGGCGGGCATGAGCTTGCGGTCAAGATCGACGAGGTCGTCGCTGAAGTCGATTTCGTCGACGGTCCAGGTGTTCTTGATTGCGTCGAGGTACATGTCGTAGAACTGCGGGTAGCGCATGGGGCGCAAGGTGAGTTCGAAGCCAGGGTCAAGGATCTGACGGGTCTTGGTTTGGGCTACGGGGACGGTTTCGGTGCTGCTGAAGTCGTCGGGGAAAGCGTTATCTATTAGGGCCATGGTTATCTCCTCCGACTCAGGTGCAAGATTCGCAGGACTCAGGATTTTCGAGTGAACAAGCTAAGGCTTCTTCGTCGCTGAGTGTCTGCTTCTCGGGGGTTGGGGTGGGCTTGGTGGTGGAACCGCCATCGGTGGGGTCAGCGGTGGCTTTGTTGATGCGGGTGGCGGGGCGTGAGCGCAAGTAGTACGTGCTCTTGAGGCCTTGCTTCCAGGCGTACATGTACATGGAGGAGAGCTTGCCGATAGTGGGCGATTCCATAAACAGGTTGAGGCTCTGGCTCTGGTCGATGTAGGCGCCACGAGCGGCGGCCATTTCGAGCAACGATTTCTGGGGGATTTCCCACGCAGTGCGGTAGATGTCTTTGAGGTCGGCTGGTATACGGTCGATGTCTTGGATTGAGCCTTCGCTGCGCTTGAGGGCCGAAATCATGTCTTCGTCCCACATGTCGCGTGACTGAAGTTCTTTGACCAGGTAACGATTGATCTGCATGAATTCGCCGGAGAGGGTCTCGCGCTTGAACAGGTTGGACACCTGCGGCTCGATGCACTCGTAGCAACCAGATATCGAAGCAATGGTTGCGGTGGGGGCAATGGCGATCATGAGCGAGTTGCGCAAGCCAACATCGGCAATGCGCTCCCGAAGGGTGTCCCACCGTGCGGTGTCGGTGGGCGTGACATTCCACGCATCGAACTGCAAGATGCCCTGGGCGGCACGGGTGCTTTCGTAGCCCGGATGGGGGCCGTTGATCTCGGCCAGATCGGCGGAGGCACTGAGGGCATTGAAGTAGATTTCTTCGCTGATGCGGGCCGACAAAGAGCGGGCTTCGTCGGAGTCGAAGGCCATGCCTAGACGGAAGAAGACGTCTTGGAGACCCATCATGCCCAGGCCTACGGGACGCCATTTGGCGTTGGAGACGCCCGCTTCGTCGGTGGGGTAGAAATTGATGTCGATGACCCGATCAAGGAAGGGCATGACCTGATGGACGACGGCGCCGAGGCGTTCGAAGTCGAAGCCTTCGTCGTTGACGAATTGGCCAACGTTGAGCGAACCGAGGTTACATACAGCGGTTTCGCCTTGGCTTGTTACTTCGATGATTTCGGTGCAGAGGTTGGAAAGGTGCACGACTCGGCGGCTGCCGTCGTCGTCGATACCAACCTGGTTGCACTTCTCGTTGGAAGCGTCTTTAAAGGTCATCCAGCCGTTGCCGGTCTGGGCCAAGGTACGCATCATGCGGGTGTAGAGATCGCGAGCAGAAACCTGGCGCTCGTAGAGTCCGGCTTCTTCGGCTTTGAGGTAGGCGGACTCGAATTCGGCGCCGTAAAGGTCGGTGAGATTGGGAGTCTTCTTGGGATCGAACAGCGACCATTGCCAATCGTTCTCGACCCGCTGCATGAAGAGGTCGGGAACCCAGTTAGCGATGTTGATGTTGTGGGTTCGGCGGGCATGGTCGCCGGTGTTGTCTTTTAGCTCGAGGAAGTCCTCAATGTCGGCGTGCCAGCTTTCGAGGTAGACGCAGGCGGCGCCTTTGCGACGCCCCCCCTGATTTACCGCAGCAACGGAACTGTCGAGGGTTTTGAGCCAGGGAACGATGCCGTTGGAGAGACCGTTGGTGCCCTGGATAAGGGAGCCCTTTGAGCGAATTCGGTGCCAAGCTACGCCGATTCCGCCCGCAAACTTGGAGAGGCGGGCGATGTCGGTGTAGCGCTGGTAGATGCCTTCGAGGCTGTCGGGTGGGGATTCGAGTAGGTAGCAGCTGGACATCTGGGGGTGTGTGGTACCCGAGTTGAACAGGGTGGGTGACGACGGTAGGTAAGACAGCGAGGACATGAGGTCGTAGAAGGCGATAGCTTCGTCGACGTCGGTGGCCAAGCCGCAAGCGACTCGCAAGAAGAAGTACTGCGGGGTTTCGATGACCAAGCGGGTCTCGGGGTGACGCAGGAGGTAGCGGTCGTAGACGGTGCGGAGGCCGAAGAATTCGAAGTGGTTGTCGCGGCTGGAGTTAATGGCTGCGTTGAGAGCCGGGGCGTTGGCGTTGACGAATTCGAAGACCTCGTCGCCGATGATGCCGTTGGCGTGACCTACGGCGATGGATTCGGTGAACCAGGGGATGTTCTGGTTGCGAACCTCTTTGTCGATGATGACGGCGAGCAGTCGGGCGGCGAGGCGGGAGTAGTTGGGTTCTTCGACGATGAAGCCGGCGGCGGTGCGGATGGAAAGTTCGTCGAGTTCGTGGGTGCTCGCACCGTCGGCGAGAGACGAGATGGTGCGTGTGGCGACGCGCATAGGGTCAACGCCCAAGAGGCCTTCGGCTTTGGAGGCGACAGCGTTGACGATCTTGTTGACGTCGACCGGTACGAGGTTGCCGTTGCGTTTACGAACCCGCATACCAGCCGCGGTGCTTTCTGTGAGGGCGATTTCTTCGGTGGCATACCCAGGTTTGAGACTGGTGACTTCGGCCTCAGTAGGAAACAAGTTTGTACTGGGTTCGGTACCCGGTGTTGTTTCGGTTGCTGCGTCGTTGGTAAGTGCCACGTGAATCCCCTCAGATGAGGTCCCCGAATTTGGGGACCAAGATGCAGGACGGTAAAACCGTCCTGCCCGAATTGCTGGGGAACCCCGGTGGGAACCGAACAGCAATATGGAAGTTATATGGTGCGAACATTCTGGCTCTAAACCGCAGAGCTGGAATTACAACCATGTAACTTCCGTTGTTCCATTACAGCGGTGTAATGCGCCGCTGTCAACCGCCTTGGAAAGAAATCTTGAACTACAGGAGTTCGCTCGCACGATCGACGTGGTTTGGCATCACACAAAGTGGCGACAAGACCGTGGGAGTTACAAGATTTCGGTTGCCCGAAGCGACTGGCGGATAACCCTACGGGGTAACCGCCGGGAGTCAAATGACATCGACGTAATCCCCAGGGTTATCCACCAAATTTCTGTCGAAAACGTTTGCTTCGGTTCCTATCCCCAATGAAAGCTGTGCTGTCCACAAGGTGTCCACATCCGAGAAGGGGTGGCTAGCCGTGCAAAGTGAGCGTTTGACTGACCGTGGGGAGGGCGTCTGGGCTTCCATGGCTGACCCAAATCGTGGTGGCGGGCTGCATCGCAATGAGCTCGCGGAGGTCATTGCGGATGCTGTCGTCAACCGCAGATAAGGGCTCATCCACCAACAAGATGGCTGGTTCGGTTGCCAACGCTCTTGCCAGTCCAACCCGTTGAGCCTGCCCTCCAGAGAGATCACCGGGAGCAGCATCGGCGAAATCGTTGAGACCAACCAGCTTCAGCCAGAACTCGGGCGAAAGAGTGGAGGCATCGGACATACCAAAAGCCACATTCTTGGCCACAGACATATGAGCGAACAAACGTGGTTCTTGGAACGCCATAGCGGTAGGTCGTAGATGAGGGGCAACGAATGCGGTGGGTGTGGCGTCGTCGATGAGCCGCGTACCAATGTGGATTTCGCCGGCATGTAATTGTTCGAGACCAGCAATGGTGCGCAACAGCGTCGTTTTTCCCGTGCCGTTGCGCCCTCGAACAAGCACTGTTTCGCCGGCATGTACGTGTAGTGCCACGGGTTGAAGGAAGCTGCCTCGACCGATGATGCCGTCGATGGTGAGCGGGGCCGAAAGAATGTCGGACGGGCACGGCGTGTTGGTGGGAATGGTCATCGCACCGCCAACCGATCACGCAACGAAACGAGCACAACGAATGAGATCACCAAGAGCACGAGACTGAGGGCAAGAGCCGCTTCGGGTTCGGATTCTAGGGCAACAAAGGTGGCCAACGGCAACGTCTGGGTACGTCCGGGGGAGTTACCGGCAAACGCGATGGTTGCTCCAAACTCTCCGAGTGCCCGAGCCCAGGTAAGTGCCGCGCCGGCAGCAATGGCGGGTCGAATCGCCGGGAGGGTAATACGCCAAAAGATGCGTGAAGGCGAAGCGCCCAAGGTTGCAGCTGCTTCTTCGTGGAGAACACCGGCCTGGTGTAACGCCGCTTCGACCGTGACAATAAAGAACGGCATCGAGACAAACAGAGCCGCAATTACCGCTCCGCTCGTGCTGAACGGAAGCTGAATACCGAACCACTGATCAAGCCATTGGCCCACGAGGCCGTTGCGTCCCAGAGCAAATAACAACGCAGTTCCACCCACCACCGGCGGAAGGACCATGGGCAAAATTACGATTGCTCGCACCACTCGGCGTCCAGGTAACGGGACTCGTGCCAGCACCCAGGCGAGCGGCAATCCAAGAAGCACGGCCAACGCAGTGGCGGTAATACTTACCACTAGTGATGTGCGTAGGGCATCGGCGACCGCATCGCTGGACAAGATGTCACGAAGCGCGGACCATGGCATACGTTGCAACAATCCAATGACCGGAACCACCAGTAATAAGAGGGCGGTGGCCCCAGCGATAAGAAGCAGTCGAGGCGGATTAGTTGGAGGGGTCATGGCGTACCGAAACCGTAGTCGGTCAAGATGTTTTGGGCTTCCTCACTCATGACGAACGCGAGGAACATTCGGGCTTCATCGGACACGTCTTCGGCGGTGGCCGCAATCGGAGATATCACCGGTATAGCGACGCCGTTGGCGGCGGTCAAGGGAAGAAAATCTTTGTCAGCGAGGCTGCCGGCGAGATCGGTCCGGTAGATAACGGCAGCGTCTACCTCGCCTAGAGAGAGCTTTGCCAGAACCCCGCGTACGCTAGTTTCGAGAGTTGCCGGTGTTGGAGTGACGTCCAGTTCGGCAAACAGTTGCACTGCGGCGGCGCCGCAAGGGACTGACGGATCACAGACGGCGAGCACGAGTGAATCGAGTTCGGCGAGTGAGGTGCCGGTCAGGTCGGCGGCAGCGACCAATACGGCCGCATTCACGGCGAACGACTTGGGGTCAAATGCCACTCCAGCGGCCACTGCCTGCGCCATCGTTTCTTGGTTAGCCGTGGCGAGAATTTCGCCGGGGGCACCTTCGGTCAGTTGTCGTACCAAAGAGGGGCTTCCCGCGGCAATTATGACGATGTCGACATCGGGGTGAGCGGCCTCGAACGTTGTGGCAAGTTCTTCAAATGAAGCACTTAGAGACGCGGCGACGTACAACTCCACCCGGTTTTCGTCAGCGCTATTGCAGCTCGTTAAGACGAGGCCGAGTAGGCAAGCGATAGCCGTCCAACGTGGTGCCAATGAACGTTTCCTCATGGGAGGTCAACGTATCCGATGTTGCCGCAAGCACCAGTGCGCCTTGTCGTTTGGGGCGACGTCCGGTGTTCAGATTGTCACCATGACCGTGACTATCCCTGAGCCACCGTCACGACTTCCGTACGGTTGCACTATGTCTGCTGCACTGCAACCGTCCGTTCTCGCCGATCTCACTGAGGCATGTGGTGTATCACCTGGGCAAGTTTGTGAGTGGGTGTTCGACGCGACGGGCAGTAATTTTTGGTCAAACGCCGCTGACTGGGCGATCGAACGGCCCCTACGGATTTTGATAGTAGTGCTCGTGGCCTTGGTAGTGAGTCGCCTGGTCGGCAGAACGATTGACTCATTCGTGAAGCGCATTGTTGAGGAAGACGCAGCGCCAGCAGGTCGTTTGCAACGCAGCGGCGCTGGTCGCTATTTGCGGTCTGAGCGGTCTGGTGTTCGACGGTCGGAACGAGCAAACACCATTGGGTCTGTACTGCGCAGTTTGGCTACTGCGATCATTTGGGGTTTCGCTCTGCTCACCATCTTGGGTGAGTTGAGTATCAATTTGGGGCCGCTAATTGCGGGCGCCGGAATCGCTGGTGTTGCAATCGGCTTCGGTGCACAGACCATCGTTCGTGACTTCTTGACCGGGCTGTTTATGCTGATGGAGGATCAATTTGGGGTCGGCGACATCATTGATGCCGGTGAAGTAACCGGGACCGTGGAGAAGGTTTCGTTGCGTACGACCACCTTGCGCGATGTGAGCGGAACGGTGTGGCATATCCCGAATGGCGAGATGACTCGGGTCGCCAACATGTCTCAGATTTGGTCGCGCGCCGTGCTCGATGTCGAGGTTGCTTATGACTGCGACTTGCGTTTTGCTGAGGGCGTTATTCAGCAGGTTGCCAACGATATGTACGCCGATCCGGAGTGGGGCGGCGACGAGATCATGGAACCGCCCGAGGTTTGGGGTGTGCAAAATCTAGGTGCTGACGGCGTGGCAATTCGCTTGGTAGTAAAGACCAAACCATCAACGCAGTGGTCGGTCGAGCGGGAGTTGCGTCTGCGTCTCAAGGAAGCTCTAGATGCAGCTGGAATCGAGATTCCTTACCCGCAACGCACGGTGTGGATCCGCAATCAGGGCGAGTTCCCCCCGGGAGAGTCTCCTGATTCGTCGACGATTCGCACGACCACACCTGACCGTCACATTGCCGCTGGATTGGCTGGCGTCGAAGCTGGTGAAGATTAACCTAAGGCGTCGAGAGCGGTTTGGGCCGCATCGTGATCGGCTTGGGCCGCAGCGAGCATGTCGCGTGTCTCTTGCACCATTTCGGGTTTGGCGTTGTTGACGTAGCCCTGATTATTGAGCTTGCCTGTGAAGCCAGCGATTTGTTGGGCTTTTTTCTCTATGACTTCGGTGAGGCGGGATTGTTCGGCGCCAAGGTCGACCGCTTCGACGAGTCCGGCAACCAGTATCTCGGCGCCCTCGAAGGCAATGGGGATAGCGGTGGCGGGACGGTCGGCCGTGAGATCGAGAATTTCGTCGGCGCCACACGCAGTGGGTACGACAACGTCGGTGGCTTCAATGAGGGAACGAACCGAAGCCGGCACGTGCAACTGGATGCGCTTCTTGGGTGCAACATTGCGTTCGGAGCGGAGGGAGCGGACTAACGCGATTAACGCATCGGCGCGGGTGAAGAGGTCGACGGCACTGGGATCAGCAAGTGAATCGTCAACGGTCGGCCATGATGCTGCGGCCAACAGTGCGGACGAAGGTAAGTCGACACCACTGATCTCGCCGGTACGGGCGGCGCTGACGTGATTCCAAAGCGATTCAGTGACAAAGGGACACACCGGATGCATCACGCGAAGAACGGCATCGAGCACGGCGCCTAGGACGGCCTGTTGCTGTGGGTTGTCGTTGACCGTTGGCTTAATTGCTTCCAGGTAACGGTCACAAACATCGCGCCAGACGAAGTCGTAGAGCGCCTCGGCGTGGGAATTGAAGTGGTAGTTGGCCAGCGTGGAGTCGAGCGTGGCCAGAGTTTCGTGCAACCGGGTGATGATCCACCGGTCCGCAAACGGTGCATTGGTGAGATCGACTGGCTGGTCGAGCGTCGGTGCGCCTTCGAGTCGCTTGATGGCAAACCGGGTGGCGTTGAACAACTTGTTGGCGAAGTTACGCCCAAGGTCGAACTTGGCTGACGAGTTGCGGGCGAGCGGGGCGTCGGTGCTGGCTTCGACCAGGCCGGTGGCAACGCCATAGGCGCTAACCATAGATTTGGTGGGGTCACCTGGTGAGGCTTGCGTTGGTGCTGCAACGATGTGGCCGGCTGATGTGGTGATGGTTTTGGGCTCGAATGGTTCGCCGGTATGGGGACAGATCATGTCGACGGGCATGCGCACGTCTTGGGTGTCGGTGGTCATCTGGACGAGGACGAATCGCATGGCATCGGCGCCGTGGCTATAGATGATGTCGCGAGGGTCAACACCGTTTCCGAGGCTCTTGGACATCTTCTGCCCATGACCGTCTTGGATCATGGCGTGGATGAATACGTCGTCGAACGGCAGTTGGCCGTCCATGAAATAGCGGTTGAACATCACCATACGACTCACCCAGAGGGTGATGATTTCGCGTGCTGTGGTGAGTACCGAAGTGGGGTTGAACGTGTCGAGAAGACCCTCAGCTTCGGGAAAGTCGGACGGGTAGGGCCAGCCCATAGTGCTCATGGGCCAGAGGCCCGAGGAGAACCAGGTGTCGAGGACGTCGGGGTCGCGGGTGAAGCCGTCGGCTTCGAGAGCGGCGATGAGTTCGGTCTCGTCCATCGACTGATCCGAGCGGTCGGCTCGGCGCAACGTGCCGGCGGGTGGAACGCAGATGCTCTCGTCGATTTCGTCGTCGGTAATGCGACGCACAAGATGAGCAGCACCACAGGCAGCCCATTGACTGGCGAGGGGTTGGGCATCGTCGATACCGATGCCGTCGAGGGCGCTAAGCACTTCGGCTGATGCGTCGGCGGTGGGAACCAGACGGGTCCAAACGGGAATCTGGTGGCCCCACCACAGTTGGCGACTGATGCACCAGTCGCGGATGCCTTCGTGCCACGCGTAGTAGGTCTTGGCGTAACGATCGGGATAAAAAGTGAGTTCGCCATCGCCGTTGGCCGAACCTCGTTCGGCTACGCCGTCGGGAAGGTCGGGAGTCTGTTGCGTCTTTTGTGCCCGTAGCGCCGATCCGCGGAGGCGGTCGTCGGTGACAGCGACGTACCACTGGTCGCTCAGCCATGGCTCGATCGGGGCGTGGCTGCGGTAGGAATGGCCGACGGAGTGGTTGTAATCGACCACCTTTTCTAGCAGGTCGTGCTGATCAAACCAGGCCACGACCGCTGTACGGGCGTCTTCGCGACTGAGGCCGATGAATGGACGGGCCTCGTCGGATACGTCGTCCCAGCCGTATTGGTCGGTGATGGAGGCGTCGGGCCCCATGATGTTGATGACCTCAAGATCGTGGCGCAGGCCAAGATCCCAGTCGTTGGTGTCGTGCGCCGGGGTGACCTTGAGGCAGCCACTCGATAGTTGGGCCTTGACGTCGCCTTCGGGATCGGGAAGGACGACATAGTCGTCGATGACGATGGGGATCTCGCGGCCAACGATGGGCAAGGTGACGGTCTTGCCTTCGAGTTCGGTGGCCCGGGGATCGTTGGGGTTGATGGCCACGCCGGTGTCACCGAGCATGGTTTCGGGGCGGGTGGTGGCAACCGTTACGTGACCGGTGCCGTCGCTAAGCGGGTAGCGCAGATACCACATGTGGCCGTCGATATCCTCTATCTCGACTTCGTCATCGGAGAGGGCGGTGCGGGTGACGGGGTCCCAGTTGACCAGGCGTTTTCCTCGGTATATGAGACCGTCTTGGAACATGACGAAGAACGCGTGGCGCACAGCGGTGGCGCACATTTCGTCCATGGTGAAGCGCAGTCGGTCGTTATCGATCGAAGCACCCATCTCCGATAGCTGCGAGAGGATGACCTTCTCGTACTCGTCTTTCCACTCTTGGGTCTTGGCCACGAATTCTTCGCGGCCCATTTCGAGTCGCTTGATGCCTTGGTTGAGCAGGCGTTTTTCGACCACGGTCTGGGTGGCGATGCCTGCATGGTCGGTGCCAGCCATCCAGAGGGTGTTGTCACCACGCATGCGGTGGTAGCGAATGAGTACATCTTGCAGCGTGTTGTTGAGCGCGTGGCCCAGGTGCAGGGGAGCGGTGACGTTGGGCGGAGGAATGACGATGCTGTAGGCATCTTGTCCGTCGGCCAGGCCAGGCTCGGCATGGAAAATGTTGGCTTCGTCCCACCGGGCGCGGACAACTGACTCGGCATCAGCTGGGGTGTATGCGGTGGGAAGTTCGGGGAGAGAAAGATCGCTCATTGTCGACCAAGCGTAGACCCCCACTCCCGCCCCCACTCCCGAAGCGGTGGGCAGTTATCGGGCTACAGCCCGATAACTGCCCACCGCTTCAGAAGGTTTTGGGTGGTACTGGTGTCAGAACGGTCCACACTAGTTCTGTGCCGAAGACTGACCGCCCCCAATTACCTGCTGGTTTCGCAGCGTTATGGGGCGCGGTAGCGCTCGATCTCATCGGTTTCGGCATCGTTCTTCCGATCCTGCCGGTGTATGCCGAGCGGTTCAATGCTGGTCCAGCGACTGCGACGATGATCGTTGCTGCTTTCTCCGCCGCCCAGTTCGTGGCAGCCCCGTTGTGGGGTCGCGCGAGCGACCGTTGGGGGCGTCGCCCGGTATTGATCGCGGCGCTTATTGGTTCGACCCTCGGTTCGCTGCTCACAGGCTTTGCTGATGTGTTGTGGCTGCTGTTCGCGGCTCGCATTCTCGATGGTGCTTCGGGCACCAGTTACGCAGTTGCCCAGGCGGCGGTATCTGATATCGCCGATCCGAAGAGTCGGCCACGATTGTTAGGTCTGTTGGGTGCAGCATTCGGGCTGGGATTTGTCGTGGGGCCGATCATTGGCTCGGTGGCTGCGCTTGGCTCGGATCGTTTACCGTTCTTCATTGCGGCTGGCCTCAGTGGGGCAACGGCATTGCTGGCGTACCGGTCGGTTCCCGAGACCAATCCCGATCACGGGTCACGAGTGCAACCGTCGTTTAGCCAACAGTTGCGGGACAGCAAGGCCAGTGGTGTGCTGGCATTAGTGCTGGTCAGCCTGGTTACTATGTCGGCCTTCTCGGCATTGGAGGGCACCCTGGGCTTGATGCTCGAACGTCGATTTGATCTAGTCAACAGCTCTATCTACGGGACATTTGCGCTCGTGGGAATCGGCATAGTTGTCATGCAGACCAGAGTGGTTGGTCCAACGGTTGATCGACTTGGCGAACGGTCCGCCGTTGTCAGCGGTCTTGTTTTGGAAGTTGTTGGCATGGTCTTGCTTGCGGGCGGCTTTGGCTGGTTTGGGGTCACGGCCGGCTTGACGTTATTGGTTGTCGGTCAAGGTCTGATTTCCCCGACGTTGCCCTCGATGCTGGTCGGGCGCGCCGAAGAGGCGCGCGGTTCGGCGCTTGGTTTGCAACAATCAGCGGGCGCTCTGGGCCGGATCATTGGACCAGTGGGTGGCGGTTTGTTGTTTGAGCATGCCGGTATTGGCTGGCCCTATGGCGTGGCTGCCGGAGTGCTGGCGATTGCCGCGCTTCTCGCTACGAAGGCGTAGTTACTTCCGTTTGGCGATTGAGTTCGGGTGCTCGAAGCGGTAGAGCGGTGATGGCGATTATCGCCACGGTGACCCAGGCAACAATCGACAGTTGGGTCAATGCGCCGGTGAGGTTGTCGTTGGCGCCGTTGGCGACGAAGAGCAACACGATGCCGTAGCTGCCTCGTCCGGCGAGTGAGTTAAGGCTGAAGAAAGTAGCGCGGTGGTCGCGGCGTAATCGTGGGGCGGCGACAGCAGTAATTAAGATCTTGGACGTAACCATTTGCACGCTGCGCAGGCAGACCACCAACACGATGGCGATATGGGTGCTGGCGGCCATTGAGGTCACGATGCCGGCCGAGAGCACGCCCATGGCTATGAGAACGTTGACGGGACCAAACCGGCGGCCCATGTCGGCGGAGCGGTGAGCCGTGTAGGCGCCGACAAGGGAGGCTCCGGCCATGAAACTACCGGCCACGATTGGTGTGTTGCCGAGGTCGTCGGCGCTTTGTCCGGTGACTTCGGTGAGCCACGGCTGGAACAAGGTAAAGGAGACGTGGACCAAGGTGACCATGGCCGCGCCGTAGAGGAAGATCCATGCCAGTGGCCCGTTTCGCAGGTAAGCGAAACAGGCGCGCATGTGGGAGACGTCGAGCGGATCGACACTCAGCGGCGGTGGTTCGGCGAGTCGTAGCGTTACCGCAAATTGCATGGCCGAGATAATGAGTGAGGCCGCAAAGGCGAGACGAAGGTCTATTAGCCCTAGGGCGCCGCCCGACAACATGGCGAACGTCGTGGCGATGAGCCCACGGGATGCCACACGAGATTCTCGCTTCTGGAATTCGTCGGCAATGTCGAGCGCTTCGAGGGTGTCGTAATGAAAGCTCACATCGGTGCCAGATAGCGATGCGAAGCTCGTGGCCATGAAGAACTGTCCGACAAGGATCCACGCCAAACTGCCGCCGCTTAGCAAGAAGCAGGTGTGGGCAGACACGCCCGCTGCAGCGGCAACGCGGAGGGTGAAAACGCGTCCGACCTTGTCGCTCATCCAGCCCGATGGCACCTCAACGCCGATGACGAAGAAGTAGTAGACCGACATGACCAAGATGGCTTGGTCGAGGTCGAGGTGGCTGCGAGTAAAGAGCACAAAGACAGGAATCCACAAGAACGAATGGGCTAGGGCTTGGTGGTAGGGGATCAGTCGTAGATTTTGCTGCATTGCTGATTCGGACGCGTGGGGCACCCGAAGATCATGGCAGGTGACTGTGACACATTTGACCAATTAGTGGACGGCGAGACATTACCCGTCCGATGTATATGGCGCTGACGTTGCCACGGCCAGTTACTGATGGGTAACTTGTGGGTACTTGCTGGAACCAACTGAGGGTCACCAGCCTCGATTTGTAGGGGATTGTTTAATGCCTGATTTCACTCCAACGCTGAACGAAGACCAACTCACGGTGCAGAAGTGGGTTCACGACTTCGCCGTCAACAACATTCGGCCCGTCGCCGAAGAGTGGGACGAGAAGGAAGAATTCCCTTGGCCAGTCGTCAAAGAAGCGGCTGAAATTGGTCTCTACGGTTGGGAGTTCATGGCTGAGGGCATGATGAATGACCCCACCGGGCTCACCATTCCCGTCGCTATTGAAGAGCTGTTCTGGGGCGATGCCGGTATCGGCATGGCCATCATGGGTTCAGGCCTCGCGGCCGCCGGAATTGCTTCGTCGGCAACGAATGACCAGATGATGGAATGGGTTCCGCAGTGCTACGGCGACGCCGACAACGTGCTGCTTGGTGCTTTCTGTGCCAGCGAACCTGACGCTGGCTCCGACGTCGCTGCTTACCGCACCAGCGCCGTGTACGACGCCGCCACCGACGAATGGGTGCTCAACGGCACCAAGGCATGGATCACCAACGGTGGCATTGCCAACATCCACGTCGTGGTTGCTGTGGTTGACCCCGAATTGCGCTCGAAGGGTCATGCCAGCTTCGTTGTCCCACCCGGCACCAAGGGATTGAGCCAAGGCCAGAAGTACAAGAAGCACGGCATCCGTGCCAGCCACACCGCCGAGGTCGTCCTCGAAGATGTCCGTGTCCCCGGCCGTTGCTTGCTCGGTGGCAAGGAGAAGCTCGACGAGCGTCTGGCCCGCATCCGCGAAGGCAAGAAGGGCAACTCGCAAGCTGCCATGCAGACCTTCGAAGCCACTCGTCCCGCCGTTGGCGCTCAGGCCATTGGTGTGGCCCGTGCGGCCTACGAGTACTCACTCGAATACGCCAAAGAGCGCAAGGCTTTCGGCCGTCCCATCATTATGAACCAGTCGATTGCGTTCATGCTCGCCGATATGGCCACCGAGATCGAAGCCTGCCGCATGATGATCTACCGTGCCGCGTGGCTTGGCAAGCACCAGGGTTTTGTCAACGCCGAAGGCTCCATGGCCAAACTCAAGGCGGGCCGCACCGCCACTTGGGTAACCGAACGCGCCATCCAGATCTTGGGTGGCTATGGCTACACCCGCGAATACCCCGTAGAGCGTTGGCACCGTGATGCCAAGATCCACGACATCTTCGAAGGCACCGAACAGATCCAGCAATTGGTGATCTCCCGGGCCATCTCAGGGCTACGCATCGAATAGTCTGACCAGCTGTTCGTCCCGCGGGTAGCTGATGACCAGATCGATTTGATCCGCGTTCAGCGCGCCTTCGAACGCCGGCATCTCGTCCACGCCGCCGGGCGCGTCGACACCCTGTACCACGGGCGAACTCCTGCAGAAGGCAGGCCTTGAAACAGAAGAGTCTCCCATGATATGGTCCGCTCCCACATGATGAAAGTCAACTTGGGGGAGACTGACGCCGCCAGCTTGACTCTGCCAACACAGGGGAGCGTTACGTGTCGGAAGATGAAGAGATCATTCTCGAGGATCTCAATGATGAAGACCTTGTGGCCCAGATGCACGACGACCTCTATGACGGCCTGGCTGAAGAGATCGACGAAGGCACACGAATCTTGCTCGGTCGGAATTGGTCGCCCGACAAGGTCCTGAGCGACGCCTTGGTCGAGGGCATGCGGATCGTGGGTATCGACTTCCGAGACGGCATTCTGTTCGTGCCTGAGGTTTTGTTGGCCGCCAATGCCATGAAGGCCGGCATGGGGATCCTACGTCCGCTCTTGATCGAGACCGGCGCCGAGCCCGTCGGCACCGTCGTGATTGGCACGGTGAAGGGCGACATCCACGACATCGGTAAGAACCTGGTTGCCATGATGCTGGAGGGAGCCGGTTTTGAGGTGATCGATCTCGGTATCAACACCGATGTTGACGAGTACATCGAAGCCCTCGAGAAGCACAAGCCTGACATCCTGGGCCTCTCCGCCCTTCTCACGACGACCATGCCGTACATGAAGGTGGTGATCGACACCCTCTCCGAACGAGGCATGCGCGATGACTACATCATCCTGGTCGGTGGGGCACCGCTCAACCAGGAGTTCGGCGATGCGGTCGGTGCCGACGGTTATTGCCGCGATGCTGCGGTCGCGGCCGACATGGCCAAGACAATGTTGATCGAACGTCGTGCTGCCTATCACGCCTGAAACGGAGGGACGCACGTTGATAATCGCTTGCGGAGCCCTAGTCCGGGAACTTCGCAGCGTGCTGGATGCCGCTGGTTCCGCCTCCGCGGCGCAGGTGGATGTCCGCTACCTCCCTGCCCCGCTGCACAACAGACCAGAGCGAATCCCGGGAGCGATCCTCGAACTCCTCGAAGCAACGCTAGAACCCATGCACAGCCGGGTGCTCCTCGGCTACGGAGACTGCGGCACTGGTGGTTTGCTCGACGCCGAATTAGCTCTACTCAGAGCCAAGGGCCTCGTCATCGAACGCTTGCCGGGGGACCACTGCTATGAGTTCTTGGCCGGCGCCGCGTCTTTCCGAGAGCTCCACGACGACGAGCTCGGGACCTTCTTTGTCACCGACTACCTGGCTCGGCACTTCGAGACCCTGATCTGGCAGACGTTCCGTTTCGATGAGCATCCCGAGCTGATTCCGATGGTCTTCGCCAACTACACCCGACTGGTCTATCTGTCCCAGACCAGCAATCAATCCGTGCGGGCTGAACTGCAAGCAGAAGCCCGTCGGGCGGCAGCTCGGCTCGGCCTGTCCTTCGAGACAAACCACACTGGGCTCGAACCGTTCAACGAAGCAGTCGTGCGGCTTATCCAACGCGCTCCGGTGAGCTGACATGGCGCGTGGAGCGAAGCTTGTCACTATCTTCTGGCGGGACATCCCCGCCCAGGTCAATGCCAAGACTCGGAGCGAAAAGCACCGAGTCCTGCTCAAACCGCGATTTCAAAAAGCCATCGATCGGGCGGCGATGGTGGCAGACAAAACCGAAGCATCGGCATACGTGGCCGAGTGGCGCCAGGAATCGATGCAACTTGCTGGAGACCCGAAGGAGTCGGCCGAGGCTGAAGCGGCCCGACTCGACGCCGCGTTTCCCCTCAGCCGACTCGACCAATTGGCCAAAACCGGCGGCTGGAATCCCGACACCAACCTAGAGGAGAGCTCTGACCAATGACCGACACCGTGATCAGTTCGGCAAGCAAGGAGGTCACGATCGGTTTCGGTCGCCCCTTCGTCATGATCGGTGAACGCATCAACCCGACGGGCCGAAAGCTCCTCTCGGCAGAAATGCTGGCCGGCGACTTCAGTCGGGTCGAAGCCGATGCCATTGCCCAAGTCGAGGCTGGCGCCCAGATGCTCGACATCAATGCCGGCATTCCCCTGGCTGATGAGCCGGCGCTTCTTGCCCGAGCAATCGAGCTGGTGCAGAGTGTCACCGACGTTCCTCTATCGATCGACTCCTCGATCATCGAGGCGCTGGAGGCCGGATGTGCCGTGTACCAGGGAAAGCCGCTCATCAACTCGGTGACGGGGGAAGACGAGCAAATGGAGCGGGTACTGCCACTGGTGGCTAAATACGGCGCGGCGGTGGTTGCCATCTCCAACGACGAAACCGGAATCTCCGAGGACCCCGATGTTCGCTTCGAAGTTGCCCGCAAGATCGTGAACCGGGCGGCCGACCATGGAATACCGAGAGAAGACGTGGTTGTCGATCCGCTCGTCATGCCCATCGGAGCCATGGGGACGGCTGGTCAGCAGGTCTTCAAGCTGGTCAGCCGATTGCGCAACGAACTCGGTGTGAACACCACCTGTGGAGCGTCGAACGTGAGCTTCGGCCTCCCTGCCCGAAACAACATCACCGGAACCTTCCTGGCCATGGCCATGAGCCACGGAATGACCTCCGCCATAGTGAGTCCCTTGCACCAGGAGGTACGAGACGCCGTGATGGCGGCCAATGTGTTAAACGGCACCGACGAGAACTGCGCCGCATGGATCCGAGCTAACCGGGACCCCGATGCGGCTCAGGGGGCACGAGGCCGTCGAAGTGGCGGTCGTCGTCGGCCCCAGATCTGAGATGCCACCGATGCGGGTGATCTTCATGCCGAACGGCCTCGACGGAGAAATAGACGCCGGGTCAAGTGTCCTCGATGCGGCCAGACAACTCGGCGCCGACCTCGACTCGGTCTGTGGTGGACGCGGCATCTGCGGGCGTTGCCAGGTCACCCTTTCGACCGGCACGTTTTCGAAGTGGGGGCTGACGGTGACTGACCAGGCCCTCTCGGCACCTGGCCCAACCGAGTTGGACTACGGAGGCAGGCGCCCACTCGCCGAAGGTCAACGGCTGGGTTGCGCAGCGGAGATCGTCGGCGACGTTGTGATCGATATCCCAGCCGAGAGCCAGATCCACAAACAGATTGTTCGCAAGGAGGTCGACAGCTCCGACCTCGTCCTGGATCCAGTGGTCGAACTTCGCTATGTCGAACTCCCTCCAGTCACGCTGGGCGACAACGTAACGGTCCTCTCCCTGGTCCGAGCAGCTCTTTGCAACGATTGGGACGTCGCTGACCTTGCTATCGATTCGACAGCTCTACCACAACTCCAACTGGCGGCCACGGCCAGCACAGTCGGCCTGACCATTTGTCTCCGCGACGGCAAGACCATCGTCGCAGCATGGCCTGGCTTCGTCGACACTGCCCTCGGAATCGCGGTCGACATTGGGTCGACCACTATCGCCGGTCACCTCTGTGATCTCACCACGGGCGAGGTGTTGGGCACAGCGGGCCGGATGAATCCTCAAATTCGCTTCGGCGAAGATTTGATGAGTCGGGTCAGCTACGTGATGATGAATCATGGTGGTGACCGGGAGCTCACCCAGGCTGTGCGGCTGGCGGTCGATGAGCTGGTTGGGGAGCTAGTGGAGCAGGTGGGCGCCACCCGGTCTGAGATCCTGGAGCTGACGATGGTTGGCAACCCGATCATGCATCACCTGTTGCTAGGCATCGATCCCACTCCGCTCGGCACTGCGCCGTTCCTCCTGGCTACCGACGAGGCGCTCGAACTTCGCGCCGACCGACTCGATATCGATTGCCCCAATGGGCGGGTCTACATTCCCCCCTGTGTGGCCGGCCATGTCGGAGCAGATACCGCCGCCGCCATAGTCAACGAAGGGCCGCACCGACAGGCGGAGGTGCAGCTCCTTGTCGATATCGGCACCAACGCGGAGATCGTCGTTGGTAACAACGAGCAACTGTTCGCCGCGTCTTCGCCGACAGGTCCGGCGTTCGAGGGGGCCCAGATCTCGTGTGGCATGCGAGCTGCCACCGGGGCGATCGAACGAGTGCGAATCGACCCGGCGACGCTCGAGCCTCGCTTCAAAGTGATCGGATCGGATCTCTGGAGCGATGATCCTGCATTTGACACTCCGGTGATCGGCATCTGCGGTTCGGGCATCATCGAAGTCATGTCGGAAATGGCAACGGCTGGCATCTTGGATCGGGGTGGTGTCATCGTTGATAGGAGTGTCGAGACACCTCGCGTGATCGCATCGGATCGGACCTACTCCTATGTTCTCCACCGACCCGAGAACGGCCCTGAACTCCGCATCGAGCAGAACGATGTCCGGGCCGTACAGCTGGCAAAGGCCGCCCTCAGGGCTGGCATCGAGCTCCTTATGGAACACGCCGGTCTCACCGCGGTTGAAGACATTCGACTCGCTGGTGCGTTTGGCTCTCACATCGACACCGACCACGCCATCAAGATCGATCTGATCCCCCCATCGAGCGGTTCTGTTCGATCTTCGGGCAACTCGGCCGGTAACGGGGCGGTTGGTCTGCTGCTCTCGGCGAAGCTGCGTCGGGAGACTGAGGCGATCGTTGCGACCATCATCAAGATCGAGACGGCCACAGACCCACGATTTCAGGATCTGTTCGTCAAAGCCATGGCCTTCCCCACTGCACCACTGGTCGAGGGGGCCTCAAGTCAGGGCCGGCGTCGCCGGCGTACAACACGGAGCAACACATGAGTACTGTCGAGGAACCAAACAGCATCGATCCGACTGATTCCGTCGATCCCGAGGGGAGCGGAACAGATGAACGATCGCCCCGAAAGGGACGCCGAGGGGGAGGTCGTGCCGCTCGGCAAAAGCTGCGAGCCGAGGGCCAGTCCGAGACCAGCCCGTTCCTGGTCAGAACTCTGCCGCCAGTATCGGTGCTTAACGAGGCGGGGCTTGTACAGATCGAGGAGAATGCCGAGATAATTCTGTCCGAGGTGGGTGTTGCCTTTCAGGAGACGCCTGAGGCACTCGACCTGCTCGAGGCAGCGGGCGCCATTGTCGATCGGGAAACCGAGGTGGTGCGATTTCCTCGTGGGCTCTGCCGGCAACTCATCCAGGACAATGCCCCAAAGGAGTTCATTCAGCACGCCCGCAACCCGGAGCGCAGCGTGCGAATCGGCGGGGACGCAACGGTCTTCGCACCAAGTTACGGTTCCCCCTTCGTCACCGACCTCGACAATGG
>Ga0115000_10000043_pt1 | contig 101066 bp, 91 predicted proteins | sample ArcticOcean_MG_C_6_FD_89690 | JGI IMG/M metagenome (GOLD analysis project Ga0115000, IMG submission 89690) | Marine microbial communities from western Arctic Ocean - ArcticOcean_MG_CB8_128 | ecosystem: Environmental > Aquatic > Marine > Oceanic | place: Arctic Ocean: Canada Basin | collected... | reverse complement strand
CCTATGCTCGAAATGCCAGGTATGCCACCTATGGATGCACCACCTGCTCCACCTATGCTCGAAATGCCAGGTATGCCACCTATGGATGCACCACCTGCTCCTCCTGAAATGAATGATTCTGGTGATAATTTGATGTCTGCACTTTCTGCACTACCATCTCCACCTATGGAAGCGCCTCCTGCACCGCCTATGGATGCACCACCTATGCCTTCTATGGATGCACCACCAGCCGACCTTATACTTTCACCTTCAACACCTGATATTGATGCTGAAGGCGATTCAGTAGATACTGAAGGAATGACTCCAGATGAGCACCTTGGTGAGCAAGCTGGAGCTACAATAAGATCTAGGGATGAAGTTGATGAAGTACCTGGTGATAAGTTAGAAGGAACACTACATGAGGTCGAAAAGGCTACATTATCCAGTGATGGAGAAATCATCAAGCAATCTGTTAAAGGAACCTTGACAATTAATAATCCATCCAGTGAAGATAGAATTTATGATATTGATGTAATACTTGATAATGCCGAATCTACAGATATCGGTGGAGATCATGTTTCTGTCGATGAACTTGAAGCTGGTAAGAATTATAGCATGAAGTACAAGGTAGACGGGATGAGAATGCTTGTTCTACGTGAACGCCTTGACACTAATCCTGCACGTTCCCAAGAACGTTCTCTATCTGTGGCCAATGGTCCTGATGGAGGCCCATTAGCACTAGAGATTGAAGTTGAAAACATCTCTAATGTCAGTATCGATAATGTCGAGGTGACACGACCTGTTCCTAGTGAGATGATTTTTACAAATACAGGTCAAGCAACACTTGATGGCGATAAAATGATTTGGAATGTTGGAAGTTTGGCTGCTGGTGAAAAGCAATTGCTTTCCATAGAAGGTAAAATTGTAGTCGCAGGCACTAAAACCATTAACGCTGGTTCAGCATCTGCATCATATACTTCTGAATCTACATTATCTAATCTTAATTTCCGAGAATTAGACGCTTTCTGCAGAGGATTCACATACATGCGTGTCCGTGAAGATGAAAGACCTGATAATTGGTTGTGTAAGACTATTTTCGAGAACCGTTCTTCCTTTGCAGTTGATTTAGTGAAGTTACAAGTAACTATGAAGGGTAGTAATGAATTATTATTTGACATCTCCGATGTTGATGATGACGTTCTACCAAATGGAAAGTGGGAGTCTGAAGAAAAGATTATTGAAGCAACCTCAGAACCTGATTTCACCTATGACCTCTCCTATACCATCTTACCTAGAGCCGTTAGATCTACTGAAGGTTCAATTTCATTAGAAGAAAGTAAATTTGATGTTCTTGAAGCAGATATTGAAAAGAAGTATTCGACAACTGGTCTTCGTTCTTATAGAAACCAAAAAATCAGTGCATCCATTAAATTGACTAATTCAGGTTCGTCAACCATTAACCTAATGCGTATTACAGATGACGTCCCAGGATTATTCGATGCACCTGACCTTGAATCGTTAAAGATTAGTCTTGGTGGTAAAGAGTTAGAACCTGAACAATATAAGGCAGAAGTCAGTTCAGGAATTACTTTAGAGAAAGAACACAGATCACCTGATGGTGATGGTCATACTTTGACTTTAACAATTGGAACCAGAGGTCCATTAGGACTACAGGCTGGGGATGAAATCGGAATTAGTTATGATCTTGTAGCTCCTGATCCATCTCCGGAAAATAAGAAAATTGTTGCACCGTTGCGTACAGAATTCAGTGCTGAAAGATTCGGCCCGGTATGTTCGAGAGATTGTCAAAACCCTCCATCCCTGAAGGTAATACATCACAGAAGAGACTTCTCAGCTGGTAAACAAGCAATACCACTAGGTGGTAAGGGGCGATATGAAGTATTGATTCTATTCGAAAACAATGGAGATACTGCATTAAAGGATGTTTACATCAATGATGTAATACCATCAAACTTTGAAATCAAAGAGTGGCATATTCAAGCATCAAGCGGAAAGCGCGATGATTGTGAGATGACGAGTGAGGAGGTTGATGAAGGAACTCATATCAGTTGGATGATACCCCTTGTTGGAAAGAATGAAAGATTAGAAGTTTCATTTGAAATAAAAGGATCTGGAGAAGTTGATGCTGAAGCATTGAACCGATTCCATGGCGTTCACTTTGGAGATGAAGTTGAAACCGAAGATGTTCCTAGCCTCGATGAAGAAACTGCTGAAGAAGTAGAATCTAGCGACGAGATAGTCGAAGAAGAGTCAAAAGTAACATGGAGAGAAGATGTACTCCTTAGAGTTATGAAGGCAAATGATATCGAAGATAGAGATACATTTGTTGCTCATGCAATCAACTTTGATCATGACGATAACGGTTACTTGAAGAAGTCTGAATTAGAAGATGCTGCTAAAGCATGGACTGAGATGAACTCAGAAAGTAGTGATGAAAGTAGTAATGATGCCGAGGAAACTGTTTCTGAAGATGTTTCAGATGAGATTGAATCCCCTGCTGAAGTAGAATCAGGTGACAAGGGTTGCCCAATCTGTACTACAAATAATCCTCATGATGCTGCAACATGCAGTGCTTGTGAATATGCATTTTGATTAAACATCACTGGGGTAATACCCATTGAGGCCAGAATTCGTTTTCTGATGATTTGCTAACTATTACTAGTGTTGGAAGACTCAATTGTGATAGAAATACCTCGAGTGGTTGAGGAGTCGATGGTGGTATTACTCCATCTCTTAAATCAACTGCTAACCATGCACCAGGATATTGTTCCATCCATGCATCCAATTCTGCAACTATTCCTTGAGGGGGGACTCCTTGACGAACACTGGCAATATAATCCCAATCTTTTGGGCAACGACGCGGTTCATCTGTCCACATGAATATTCTAGGATTCGATGATAATAATGAAAGTTGTTCGAGTGCTTCTAGTTCGGTAACGCAAACCGGTTGAAAGGGCATCGGCATAGGCAATGGATACCGCCAGTTGGCCTCTACTTCCAATGGTTCTTTACGTCGCATAAATAACCGTAGAGGGTTTAGCGTTTCAAACTCACCCATAACCGTTTATTTCATCATATCATTGTTTTTTCAAACCCAACATTCATGCCCTCTATGCACAGCCCACCTATCATGTCCAGTGGAAATAACCCACCTCCTCCACAGCCGCCAGGCGGATCAATGATGATGATGCTCCTGATTATGGTCTTGATGACTCTATTAATTATGAATCCAGGAATCAGAGGAACATTAGGTGGAATTGCAGATCCCGTTTTATCACCTGTATTGCCAGAAGAAACATATTTTATAGTCACTGTACTGATGTTAGGTTCTTTTTCTATGTTGATGAATACGGTTCTACGTAGCTTCTTCCAAGACCCTATTGCACAAGCTCACATTGGGCACCGACAAGGTCAAGTTAGGAAAATGATGAATGATGCAAGGATGTCAAGGGATCCGATTCTTCAAGAAAAGGCAACTGTCCTACAACAGCAAATGATGCCAGAGCAGTTGAAAATTCAGATGGGAGCGATGAAGCCAATGATGTTTACAATGGTAATAATTATTGGTCTATTTTCATGGTTGACTACCGCTGTTGAATCATTTAGAGTAGACTATGTCTCCCTACCTTGGGTATCGGAATGGAATTTATTAACCGATAAGTTCCTCTTTTTCCCCGCTTGGATTTGTGCATATATCTGCATGAGTGCACCATTGGGTAGAGTCGTAGATCGGCATATCAAACTATTTCGATATCGAAGCCATCCGATTGTGATTGCAGGTGATACGTTAAAGGAACCTTTACTACACCTTGTTGCTGGAAAAGCCAAAGATGTCGATTCGAATGCGCAGAGAAGAAAACAACGTAGTCGAGGCAATAATAATACCCGGAATAGAAATATGAAAAAGGGTAATAAGGGCACTGCTAGTACTGCTGAATCAGTAGAAAATGTTTCAGCATATTCTAGTGCAGATGGATTAGAATGCCCAGAATGTGGTTGCGATATAATCACAAAGAAAGGCCCACGTGATAAGAAATGTACTATTTGTCGTCACAAATGGGTGTAAATATGCTAAAAGTAACTATTTCTGGACATCCAGGTAGTGGAACTAGTACATTGGTTGAAAAATTGATAGCCCATTATTCTTGGAAATCAATAAATGGTGGACAAATATTTAGAGATGAAGCAAAGAATCGAAATATCTCACTCTCTGAATTTGGTCGATTGTGCAAAGATGACCAGATGGTTGATAGAGACTTGGATGAACAATTAAAGAACATTCTTCTCGGTGATGAAATCGAAATTGTTGAATCAAGATTAGCAGGCTGGTGGGCATATCAATTAGATTTGAAGTGCATTAGGATATGGCTAGATGTCGATAATACGGAAAGAGCAAGAAGAGTCGCTAATAGAGAAGGTATCACCCAACAAATCGCACTGGAAGAAAATACTAGTAGAGCAAAAGTTGATTCCGAAAGATACATCCAAATGTATGGCATTAGTCCTGAACAAAGAGAACCATACACACATGTAGTGGATGCTACACACATCGATTCGTCGGAAGTGTTTTCTTTGGTCACAGAGATATTGGAGGCAAAAATATGAACAAAATTATTCTTGATACTAAGGCTGAAACAAATACTTCAATTGGTGGTCATCCCGACTCAAGAGATATTGTTCAAAGGCTGGCTTCTGGTTTCATTTTATTGGATAAACCTGCTGGACCAACTTCACACCAAGTAGCATCTTGGGTAAGAGATCTTTTTCAACTTGAGAGATTAGGCCATGGAGGTACTTTAGATCCATTTGCCACAGGTGTTTTACCTTTATTAGCTGGCAAATCTATGAAACTAACCAATACCGTTTTGACTCATAATAAGACATATATCGCTGTATTTCGATGTGCAGAAGAACCGGATGCAGAGGCATTGGCAAAGGCTATGGCAAAATTGACTGGAAGAATTTTCAATGTTCCACCAGAAATTTCAGCAGTAAAGGTACAAGTTCGTGCAAGAACTGTATTTAATTTTGAAATGATTGAAAGGAATGGAAAGGACTTTATTGCCCGAATTGATTGTGAATCTGGTACTTACATTCGTACTATGGCTAGAGATATGGGTTTATTGTTGGGATATAAAATTCAACTCAAGGAACTACGTAGAGAAAAATCAGGAATCTTTGATTTATCCATGTGTGTCACACTTCAAGAAGTTGCTGATGCTTACTGGCTTTGGAAGGAATGTGATAAACCAGAGGCACTACTAAAGATGATTCAGCCTGCAGAGAAGTTACTACTCAAAATGCCATCTGCTGTTGTCAAAGATAGTGCTGCAGCTGCTATTGCGCATGGAGCACCACTTCTTCGCCCTGGTATCGTTAATATCGATAGTGGAATTACATCAGGTAAAGACCTTGCAATATTCACAATGAAGGATGAAATTGTTGGAATAGTAAAACTCATAGTAGACTCTGATCAATTATCTACCATGGAATCAGGTGAAGTGGCCAGTCCTAGCATGGTATTGCTAGAACAAGACTTGTACCCCAGAAGATGGAGCGTTCAAGATAAATGAACTCAAGCCTCTTCAAATTCCTCGTAAATATATTCCTCTGTTTCAATTCTTATTTTCAATACTGACATGTTACCACACCTACTCTGTCAACCTAAGTTGAACGACCCCCACAGCCTCAAAGCAACATTGCCTTTTTCGTTCCACCTATCAATGTTAAGGTAGTATTTCGCGTTATCCGACATAGAGTGACGGTATAAATCGAATTAATCAATTTAGGTTTTTTATCTTGGGTGGAGTAAATAAATTAAATAATCCTATGATTGCAATCAAAGAGATAATTGTGATAATCCAAACGGTCGAACTGGAAAAATCAAAGGCTTTTGACGATTTATCAGAAGTGACAGAATCTAGTATTTCTAGATTAATTGAAGCTTGATTATTACTTTCATTTCCTTCATTGATTTCATCACCTCTATCTATTTCGACATTGAATGAAACTTGTTTGAGGTTTTCTGGAACCTGCCAATCACAAGTTATTACACCCAACTCACCAGGCATTAGTATTGGTATTGTTTCAATATCGACTAAATCAAGTCCTTGTTGACATCTAATAGAAATCGATGTGGCTTCATAATCTCCACCATTCCTAACATATATCGTTACAGGAATTATATCTCCCTGGAAAATCTCCTCATTAGGGAAATTAATCTCCTCAATAAATAGGTCAGGCCGTGACATAACCTCCAAATCAAGGATTCTTTGAACACATGTAGTCGTATCACAAATATTAATCTCAACTGGAATAATATTGCCCGATATTGTAGCATTAACTGTAATAAATCCAGTATCTAAATCAATCATAGCCCAACTACGATTAGTATATGCAGTTAGTTCAGATGAATCTATGTCACTATAACTAAATGGAATCTGTTTGGATACTAATAATTCAACTGGTACCACTGCAGGGAACTCATTCAATATTGGTGCATCATCGATCGAATTAATACTAACGATGAAGGTTTCTTGCCAACTATTACCGGCTTGGTCAAGAACTACTGTTTGAACCGTGGTTGTACCATATTGCTCAGGATTCAAAAGAATTCTAATGTCTCCTTGGGAAAGGTCTACTGAAATAATAGACTCATCGGCAATTACAAAGTTTACTGTTAAATTACTAGAATCTGTTCTATCATCGCTACATCCATTGATAAATGGAATTAAAATTCCACCTCCATCTTCATTAAATGACTGTGTTCCAATCAATTGACATTCAGGACCTTCATCCCACTCAATTTCAAATCCTCCAGTGATCAATAGACTTGATATCTCAAGAGCACTTGCACTTGAGTTGCCTAAAGAATCCCAATTAAACCATGCTTGTATTTTAACATCGATAGTGTCATCACCAACCTCCATGTATTGTCCAATAGGTATCATAAGATTGAAACTTCCAAGTTGTGCAAGTGGCTGGTAAGTTACTTCTTGACCATTGATAAATGCCTTCCATTTTGAGTTGGTCGATAGCCCATCCAAGTTACCAAATACTCTTCCTAAGAGATTTAATGACGGATCATTATAGTCGATGTTCAATGATGATATGCAGGAATTAGTACTGGATATTCTAATCTTGAGATAGGTTTCATTAACCAACTGATGGTTAGAGGCATTAATAAAATCATCAAACATAATTCCATCACTTGAAATAGAATACTGCATGGTTACATCATCAATACCAGAGTCGTCCAGATTATAGTGGACTCGACCAATTGATTGACTAGGAGGGGCTTGTAAGATTTCACTTATCCAAACTCCAGATATATTTGCTAGACTAGGTGAAAGCCCACATTGAGATAGTGCCATGTTATCATATTGGCCAGTGGATAGATTTACACTTTCTAATGGTACAGAATGCCCCGAGTATATTGAGGATGCTGAAGACCACTCACTGCCATACCATGGATACTTGACAACAACTTCGATACCTAAGGCATCAACTTCGAGTCTTGTATCATCTGTCCCACCTATTGAAACATAATCTAGTTTGAACTGAAGATCTTCTATCATCTGCCAATTCCATTGGGTAATTCCAGTGACATTTTTTGTCCAACTATTTCCAGTCATGTAGTCTACAGGACTCTGTGTGTTTAGGTAGGTTACTAGATTCTCAAAATTACCATCATAATTCATTATGAATTGTACTTGGTCTTGCTCTAAAATATCAGGAATACGGAAAGCAACTACAACTGAGACAGATATCAATTCATAGGAACTAGAACTTGATGTATCAAATCCAGCTAATTCGATAACCGGTCCGGATGTGTAGGTGATCTGTGAATCTGGAGCACCAATTGAATAATTCGAATTAGTTGGAGTTTGGTCTGCCCAAATAGATATAGTTTGATAATTATCTGGTCGGTCATGAACTAATGACATTCTATTATCGGCAATCATTGAATCGGTATAAGTAGCATCCTCAGTCAAAAAAGTAACACCTGAATCAGTCTGCCAATTATTATCATCACTGAAATCACCTTGGGGAAATAAATCAATGACTTCAACCGAGTGAACACTACGGGCACTAACACTACTAAAAGCCGGAATTATCAGAATTAAAACTAATATTGAGACTATAGTTAATTGATTCAATCGTGCTCCCATAATCTGACGAGAAGGATGTAACTATTGAATGCAAGGGTGTAAAAAATATTTTTAATAACATTTCTTTATGCAACTCTCTAGGCGGATTATTGAAATACCATGCTCTTGAGGCTTGCATACCCACATGGCTGTGATGGTGTAGGGGTTAGCACGACAGATTGTGGTTCTGTCAGCCCGAGTTCGATTCTCGGTCACGGCCCTCTTTTTTCTAAACTAATCCAGTTGGTCTTTTTTTATCGAATGTCCCATTCGATCAACTTTGGTTTCAAGATAGAATCTATTAGAGTCTCCAACACCAACAACTAGCGATACACTTTCTACAACATTTATTCCATATCCTCGTAATTGTTCGGTTTTATCTGGGTTATTGGTAAGTAAACTAACCTTCTCGATAGATAGTGATTCAAGCATTAATGCGGCTATATTGTAATCTCTACTATCGCCTGGAAGACCCAACATTAGATTGGCATCTAATGTATCTGCACCCTCATCTTGTAGACGATATGCCTGAATTTTGGCATGTAGCCCAATACCTCTTCCTTCCTGCCTAAGATATAGTAGGCACCCCCATCTTCGTTCCGAGATGGCTTTCAAAGCAGCATTAAGTTGTGGACCACAATCACATCTTAGACTAGAGAAAGCATCTCCAGTTAAGCACTCTGAGTGTACTCTAATCAAAACTGGATCGGGTCCTTCCATTTCGCCTAAAGTTAAAGCAACATGATCAAGACCAGTTGCTTTTTCCTGAAAAACTCTAATTCGAAATTCACCAAATGCAGTCGGAAGTTTTGCTTCACTGGGAACTGAACTCTCTTCAATCAGTTCAAAATTGAATTTTTCGGACATCACATCACCTCAATTATAAAGCGCAATTCCCCTGCTTCATCTTCAATACTTCTCAACCGATGTGATGTTCTATCGATTAGCATTGGTAAATCATGTAAAGTTTCTGGATCATCGGCAACAACTTCTAAAATATCGCCATTTTTTAAAATTTTTAATGCCTTTTTGGTTTCAGCTAAAGGAACAGGACAAAAGAATCCAATAACATTCAAATGATGGGATATTTTTCCATCAAAATCACCTGTGAACATAAGCGTCTCCAAATGTGGGTAGTTACACCTACTTTTCAAATCATGTATTCACCTAATAGTAATAAAAGTTATACATTTTACAAAACATACCTCATCTTGATGTGTAGAAACTCTTAGCGATGTTCATGTCCAACACCAAGTCTTTGACTTCCGACCCGGAAGATTTGTCTTGGCTAGAGGTTTTTGAACTCGGAAAAAAATATATGAAAATTCCATTCGCATTATTGTGCGTAGAAATCTTTTATTGGTTCATCACGCAACCTTCTGACACCTTAGTTCCGATTCAAATAAGTGAGGCATGGTTCTGGAATGAATTAACAAATCTAATCTACGGTGAAGGAACTTCCACACTAACAACACATAATGGTTGGATGACTCAAATCAATCTTTACAATACTAATTTCCCTGGGCAATTAAATTCTGTTGGATTATATGTATCAGATGAATGTGCAGGGATACATGAAATGATTTTTATTTCTACACTCATTCTGATGACTGAAGGTATACCTCAAAAATTGAAATTACGTTCTATTGTAGTAATGTGTGGAATTGTCTACATATTGAATATAATTAGATTAGTTGCATTTTATCCTATTGCGGCAAACGACTGTGGAATTGACCCAAATAATCCAATATGCCTAACTGGAATGTGGAACTTTCATGAAGCGGTATACAAATGGGGATTCCTATTAGTGTTAGTATTAATGTGGTTGGTATGGTTCAAAATTGTAGGCGGGTCAGATAAGGTACTAAAATCAAATGTTAATAAAGAAAAGTGGCGTATTAAAATTAGGAATACGTGGAATAATACCCATTTCCTAATAATAGGGTTCGTAGTTATAATGATCTGCTACGGAATATTTAGTGTAACTACAAATGAAAATGCCATGGATGCAAAAGAAACTCTAGAGTTCTGTTCTTTTTCCCAATTATCCACCAGTCAATGTTTTGAGGCACAAAATCGATGGGATAATTCAATTGATACTGCATGGTCTCTTTGTTCAATCGGTTTACTAATTGCATCATTTACAATATTCAAATATGAACGGAAAGATGAAAATGGTAAATGGCCATCAGAAATTCCACTAGAAGAGGAATGATTATTCCATAATCACGGCTTGAACATTAACACCATTCATTTCGTGCCTTTCCAATGCCTTGATAGCGAGACCTATCTTACTAGTATGAATTGCAACTTGAGTTGAACCATCTAAAAAGGTAATATCACCAATTGCTAATTCATCACACTTGATTGCATCAATAAACCAATTTGTTATTTTTCTTGAAGAACCAATCTGTTTGGTAGTAGCATTTAATTCGAGTCGAACAAAACCAAATACGCTTGACGATTCTTGATAGTCTTCTTGCCTATTTACAACATCCTTATCGACATCAGCAGGAAGTTCAGGTACTTCAGATTCAATAATCTTTAGATCATATGTAGCTATAATCTTGGAAAGTTGTGGAGAATCATCCTTAGATACAAGACTCCATGCTTCACCGAATCTTCCAATTCTTCCAGTTCTACCAACTCGATGAATAAAAGAATCCACATCATTTGGAATATCGTAATTTACTACAAGAGTCACTCCATCAACATCTATACCACGTGCAGCAACATCAGTTGCAACAATAGTACTGAATTCACCATTCTTGTATCTTTCTAATATCTTCTCTCTCTGGTTTTGATTTAAATCACCATGTAAACCTTCGACACTAAACTTGTGCTTCCTAAGTCTTTGAGTTGCTAAATCTACCATTCTTTTTGTATTGCAGAAAATCATTGTTTGATCATTTTCGCCCATTTTCAATAATAGTCTTGAAAGAGCCCAAAGTTTGTTGGTACGACCAATTTTTACACTATACATATCGATAGGTGGAATATCTAATTCTTCAGTATTGGTCAAGATAAATTCTGGTTCATTCATAAATTCATGAGCAGCATCTATAATTTCTTGAGGGAATGTTGCTGAGAAAAGTAGTGTTTGATCTCTATTTTCCATACGTTCAACTATCCACATTATATCGGGGAAGAATCCCATATCCAACATTCTATCCGCTTCATCTAAACAGAAAATACCTGCTGATTTCAAATCAATGAAATCTCTTCCAGTCATATCCATTACACGGCCAGGTGTTCCAACAATTATATCGACTCCATCCTGCAACTGTCTAGCCTGTTTTTCTAAATCAGTTCCACCATAAACAGTCAATATCTTCAAACCAGTATTTCCTTGAACGACATTCATTTCTTCAGCAACTTGATTGGCTAATTCCCGTGTTGGGGTTAAAATTAATGCTTGTAACTTACCAGTTGGTTCGCACCGTTCAATTATGGGAATACCAAATGCTCCTGTTTTACCTGAACCAGTACGGGCTTGTCCGATTAAATCAGAACCGGTTCTAGCTAAAGGAATTGTATCTTTCTGAACTTGTGTTGCAAATTCCCATCCAAGCGAGTCAAGACCGTTTAGTAACTCAGCGGGTAAATTCCATGCTTTGAAAGTTTGATTTGTGAACATTTTTTCACCTCCGCCTCAATTTATAGCGAGCCACCGAGACGGGGGTAGCCCTCCAGAATGTAATCAATAGTTTTCTTTATCAGCAATCTCTTGCTGTAAAATACCCATCCAATATTTACGAGCGTTTTCCCTATTTAGGGGTCTACGCATTTGGCGAACATGTTCTAAAATATATTGTCTGAACTTCAAGGATTTGCTTCTGTTAACACCTTTTGGAGTTAAACCATCCCACAAACGATCGAATTGTTCTGCTTTGTCATTAAAGGGAGCATCACTCATAATTACACCTCTTGAGTAACCAGTCCACTGAAGACCCCTTCTTAACAATGCCGACAATGATCGCTATAGTTTTAATCAAAATTCATCATCATCATCATCATCCATATCGGTTTCAAAATCATCATCATAACCCATGACTTCATCTTGACTAACAGAACGATAGAGGGGACTGGTGTTCTTAGCTTCGACTTGTAACTTCTCTTTTTCTTGCTCCAACTTGGTCATCTGGTCAGTTTCTATGTTGCCAGAAGCATCTGTCTTCTTTTCTGACGGTAATTGCTCAAGACCAAATTGAATACCATGTGCTTCAGCAACTTCTCTATCCAATTTAGGAACTGCAGGTGCAGGTGCAAGATACTTATTCTTCTGAGATTCTGAACCTTCTAATGATTCATCGATTGTCATTTCTATTAGTTCAGTACGTAATTTAGTATCTGTTTCTGATTTCAACAGATCAATCGCAATTCCACGTAATACTTCTTCAGAATAGAGCCTAGGGAGGAGTTCAATACATGCTTTCCTGATTTTGAAATCTTTCGAAGATGTTCCTTGAAGAACAAGTTCTCTAGCCCTTCCATGATCTTTGTCCAGCGCTTGTATGGCCTTTATTGCACTTAACCTAACCTTTGTATCAGAATCAATCATTGCGCGCTCTGCAAAGATTGTAGCTAATCTTGATTCCTTTCTAGCCAATGAAGGTAATGTCCTAGCTGCTGAACGACGTACTTCTGCATCTTCATCATCTAAGGCCCAAGAGATTAAATCCCAAGTTACTGAGTCACCACGACCGATAAGTTTTTTCAACAGATTAGCAGCCTTTCTTCGATACACTGGGTCTTCCTCAAGAAGCAATGAATCAATATTATCACAAGCAACTTCTGGCCATGTCTCACATATCGAGTTCAAACCTTTCCAAGCAGCCTCCATGCGTCGTTTATTAGAAGAACGTAATTCATTTTTTAATATAATTTGTACTCCGGAAGGAAATACAGGAGCCGAAAGAGACAAACACTTGCTTGCTGCTCGCCTCACTTTCATATTTGGATCATCCAATAAAACGGATAACCAATCAAATAGTTCATCTGATTTTTGAGTAGCAACTTCGGGTAATGCTTTGAGACCTGCTTCACGTATTTCGGGTGATTCATTCTCCAATGCTAGAATTAATGCCTTGTGTGCCATTGATGCTTTTTGTCCTTTACCTTTTATCCGAGTTAAGGCCATTATACCATCCAATCGAGACAATTGTAAATTATCACCTTTCCAAATCACAGTTATTGATTCGGTTTCCCCATTTGCCAATGAGAGGATATCATCCTTTGGTAAGGCCATCCATGGTCCACTTTCAGTTTCAATTACATGGTTAATGTTCTTGGTACTACCCATCTGAATAGGTTTTCCAGTTCTGGGGTCGCGTGCGATATATTCTCGTGTCAATGTATCCCCAACTGTTGCGCGCAAGTGACGGTTTCAAAAGAACCTATTGTATTAATGACCCAATTATCTGATTTGAGAAATTGCTACTATACACACCTATATTGAAAAACAATAACTATTTTTATCAATCATGGCGGATGCTGACCTTGATGATATTCGCAGGGTCCTAACTGTGTGTTTTCGTGATGGTAAAACCTTGTCAGATATTGATATTGAAAGGATTCTATCCTTCGATATGGGGTGGCTAACACCAATCGAAGCCGGGACTTCGGTTAGAGCATTAATCGATTCCGGATGGTTGACTGGAGATATAGAGTCACTTAAACCAGTTATTGAGGATAATGATATATCTACTCCGCTAGGTTGGTTTCCTAGGCCTTCGAGATTGATTAATCCAGTAGTATTTGATTCAAGTGCATTTGAAATTAATCAATCAAAGAATAAGCCGAAAGCTGCTGTCAATAGCATCACTGAAAAAAGTGTTGAGGAATTGGAAGTTGTTGTCAAGGCGGACAGCCGTGATCCTCGGGCAAGGTTAGAAAGTCGTCTGAAAAAGTTTGTATCGAAAAAGTCAAAACTTCCTGTTGAAGAGATTGAAAGAAGAACTCAAAGAAAGAAGCAGGCATTGGGAATGGTAAGCGAATGGATGTGTTTGGCATTGGTTGCAAGAGAGCAAGGGTTAGTCATGAATGACATTGTAGATGCACTCAAATAAAATCAAGCAAGATCATCCAATTGTGGTTCAAATTCCTTCTCAATTACTTCTTCTTCCTTACTTCTAGCTGAAAGTTCCATCAAAACAGGAAGTAATACCAAGGCCAAAATCAAGGAAAAGAATACAGTTATTGCTGTAATTAAACCAAAGTCTTGTATTATTGGCATTGGTGAAAACATCAAAACTAGGAATCCAAACGCTGTTGTCAAAGCACTCATTATCAAAGCCACCCCGGTTGTGGAGATTGATGCTCTTAGTGCATCCCAGTGGTTATTCCTTCGAGCTAATTCTACTTCGAATCTACGCCACATATGTATCGAGTAATCTATACCAATACCTAATGTTAGAGCAGTTACCATAACTGTAAGAACATTCCATTTTAGTCCAATAACTGCCATTGATCCAACAACCCACAAAGAGGCAACACCTACCGGGAAGAGAATAACAATTGCTGGCAATAGTCTACGGGTCAAAGCAATTAAAACAATAAATGAAACTATTAATGATATAGCGGTTGATTTGATTTGAGAAATTGAAATTCCATCCAATACTGATTGTAGCATAGCCAGGTCACCGGTGACATATAATTCTGCATTCGATGCTAGATTAAATCTGAGAGTTCCAGACTTAGATTTGGCTCCAAGCATTGCTTCAAAGTCTTCTATTACTTGTGCAGACTGTACCGAAGTGGATGCTTCAACACGCACTTCAGTTCGAAGGTAAATAATTTTAGAACCATCTAGTGACACACTATTAGCAACTCTTTCTGACCAGGTTTCACCACTTATTGCATCTGCAATTGTTTCATTATTGGAAAGTGATTGGAAAGCAACCCCTAGGTCGCACCCGATGCTGTAATTATCAACATAAACTCCACCATCAGCGAATACTTCTAGATTATGAGTTTGACCAAAATTACTGTCCCTTAAGATGGCATCTCTCAAAACTACATATGGGCCTTCATATGATGGAGAAGGCAATTTACCATCTGTACCAACTACATCATGATTAGATTCCAGATCATTATGTAAGCCCCTCAATTCTGTCAGTAAATCCGAATCTGCTTTAATGTGTTCATTACTAGAGACTGGTTCCATTAAGACATAAATTATTTTCCACCCAGCACTATCATAATTTGTTGACAAATCATCTCTGACATCCATTATCTCCATCTCTGGGTCAACAAAGTCCCCTAAGTCAAAATCAGTGTCTAGAGATGCTGCACCGAATATAGAAACACCAGAAAGTAAAATTACAATCAAAAAGATTCCAACCTGTTGTTTCTGTTGTACTTTAACCAAAGTATTGGTGAATACTGGCATTGTAATGCCCTTAGAACTTTTTGGAGTAGTCGAAGAATCAAGAATGACATGTAATGCACCCACAACGATTGTTGAAGTCAAAAAGGCACAAATTACACCGAATGCCAATGCCAAACCAAACGTTGTAAGAGGCGGGAGTGGAGATATAATATTAGCAAGGAAAGCGGAGACTGTAGTAATTACTGCAAGTGATAAAGGCACTGATAATTTAGCACATGCACGCAGCCATGACTCCGAAGGATCTGAGTATTGTTCGCGAAGTGTGGCTTGAGCCCTTTGCAAATGAATTGCATAATCTATGCCAAGCCCCAAAACAAGAGGGGCCACTGCTACTTCTAAGGCTGTAAAATCAACTTCCAAAAGGTTTAGTGTTCCATAAGTCCATATCAATGCAAAGGACAAACCGACTAAAGGAAATGCTACATCTCTTATTGAACGGAAGGCAAAGGCAAGAAGAATAACAACAACAAGTAAAGCTAAAACAACTAGTAAAGCAAGATTATCAAATGTACCGCTATCAATATCATAGGATAATAGATCTAAAGATACAACGCCATAATCCAAAGTTGAATCTTCAGAAAGTTCTTGGAATAATGTCCTTATCTCAACCTGTACCGCTTTTCTTTCCTCTTCAGTAAGGTCAGGGTCAATCTCTAATACCCAAAGAGTGGAACTTGCTGTAGGGGTGCCATCACCAGTACCAGATGACAGATAATCACATGTTGGATTAAAATCAAGATCTTTATTCAATAATGCAGAGGATGCATAAGTTGCAGCAGAAAGAAATTGATCATCATTGGTTAAACGACATTCAACATCTGGGTCAACTATCTTATCAAGTAATTGATTCCAAGAAGATAAATCAGAAATATTGGTACCATTGGTTTCTTCATCGAGTGCCAGTTGAATTATATTTGGAGTCGTAGTCCAAACTACGATAGAATTATTCTGCTGTGATGATAATTCCCCCACAGTAGATAGATGTTCTTCCATCAACAATAAATTATCAAAACTAAGAACATTACTTCCATCAGAAACTTCAACATTTATGAATAATGGACGAGTTTCATTAGGAAAGAATTGATGGATTCTATCATGTGCTTCTTCAGCGTCTGAATGGGGAGAAAAGGCATCTAGGTCTGTATTAAATTGTGGTGGAGAATATATCAAACTGATTAACAGACCAAATGTAATCAAGCTAGTAACTATCAAAATAGGTATTGATGCTTTACGGAATTTTCCTGCGTAGGAGGCCATTGTTTCCTCAAGCCTTGCAGTGTCCATAGAAAGGCGACATTGATTCACTAAAAAAGCAAGGTGGTCATTCGTACCAAAAATTACTAGATTTGATTAAACATTTGGTTATAGGATAACTTCAAGACGAGTAGGCGATTCGAGAGGTTCGTTCGCTATGCCAGTAAAGCTACTTATCAAGGAAAAGAATGAGTTGAGATTGAGAATAGTTGGAGAAAGTCATACTGCTCTTCAAATGCTTCGTGAGCGCTTGAATAATCATAAGAAGATAGATTATGCTAACTATTTCCCAGGTCATCCTGAATTAGATGACCCAGAATTTTACATTAGAACTACTGGTAAAAATTCCGCAGATTCTTTGATTAAGGAAATTGTAGAAGGAATCTCAAAAGATTTCTCGTCGGTAAGCCTCTGAAGGGGGCGAATTGATGTCTTCTAATGACAAACTGTCCAAATTTATAGGTTTGGAGGGCTATGCCACTCAAACAAAAGGACTCGGTGGAGTTCTCAAAGCACGGTCATCCGATTTTCGAGTTGAAGAAATCTCTACAACATTGCATCTAGAACCACGAGGACGTTTCACCGTTGCCAAAATCACACTTACTAATTGGGAAACAAATAGATTCTGTACAAACCTTGCTAGAAACCTTGGAATTCCTCGAAATCGAATATTCTTTGCTGGAACTAAGGATAAGAGAGCAATCACTCAGCAATTATTCGTCATAGATGCAAACCAATCAAAAGTTTCAGAGATCGAAATGCCTGATGTAGAGATAGAGGTTCTTGGAAGGACTCATCAAAAGATTGGCTTTGGTAATCATAGAGGAAATCGATTCACTATTATCGCCAGAGGTTGTTGTCATGAGGATGGAAGTCCAATGAGTGAACAAGAAGCACTAGATGAAGTTGAAAAAATCAAAACAGGATTGGATAAGGCATTAGGTGAAAATCTGTTTCCTAATTGGATTGGGCCTCAACGATTCGGTTCAGGTAGGCCAGTCACAGCTGAAGTTGGAAAACACATAATTGCCGATAATTGGCAAGAAGCAGCAATGGCATATATTTCGATGCAAGGTATTTCTGAGAATGATGATGTTGAAGAGTTCCGTAAATTCGTTAGAGAAAATGGGCCCATTGCTGAGGCATTAGAAATAATACCACAATGGCTAGGTTTTGAAAAGCGAATGTTAGAACACCTCATAAACAAGCCAGAGGATTGGGTTGGAGCAATACAAAAACTACCAAATAATCTACAACTAATGACGATTCACGCACTACAGTCAGTAGTTTTCAATAAATCACTCCACTCAAGAATTAAAGCCAACTTACCAATATCTACACCAGTAATTGGTGACATGGTAGGCCGTATTGATGAAAAGGGACAATTAGATGTCAATAGCTGTGTTTTGGTTGAAGAACGTACTTTGCCACGCATTGAAAGGAACTGTCTTTTGGGCCGCTTAACAACCACAGGACCTTTGCCGGGAAGTGAGATATCTACATGCTTGGGAATTAGTGGAGATATTGAGAAGTCGACTATCAAAGAAATGAATCTAGATGATGCTGATTGGTATGTAGAAAGAATTCCTCGACTGTCCACTAAAGGAACAAGAAGATCATTAGTATCATCTTTTAATGATTTCCACTATGAAACTGTACCGATTGTCAATGATGATACTTTCGGTAAAAAATGGATTGATGGACCAAAAGAGAATAGTAGATGGCACCCTGAAGGTGCTTGTATTAGATTTAGATTCACACTATCCTCTGGAAGTTATGCAACAACATTGCTTAGAGAATTTATGCAATGTCCGCTTGAACAGTTGTGAAATCAAAGAAGTCCCATAGAAAGTACTTCGATTTCTCCAACACCATGAATTGCTGACATCATTTCTTCGAAGGCATCAGAAAGACCACCTACTTTATCAGACATTACTACGTGTACTTGGACGAATTTTAATCCAAATGCTAGAGGTTTTACGTCAACTGCTTGAACATCATATAATTCACTGGCAAAGGATTTGACAGTTTCTGCAATTATATCTGCATCTACAATTTCAACTTCCGAATTCGGATTTATCTTATATGTCATTGCGACCATGCCCATGATATCACCTCAGGGTCCTTGGTATCCACAATTGGGACAGACGTACAGAACTCCTTGGTTTCTGCATCTTGGACTGCGTCCAATGGAAATTTCATTACACCCAGGACAGGTGAAGGAGGTAGAACCGACCTCTACCAATGGGATGCCAGACGATGTACAATTGGTTGCTCTTTCGCTCATGTAAATGCCTCAGTAACAAAGCCCCCGACGCCCTACCCTTCTTTATGGTTGCGTGAGTAATAAAACAAGAGAATAAGTTTTATTATGGGTGAATTCAGCGGTCAATGACCGTTATCTTACCTGTCAAACCAGTACTTACCACTAATTCGCCATCTCTAATTGTACACCAACCGGATTCTATCCGAACAACATCACCGATACGAACTTTATCGATTTGTTCACCCCATAAGACAAGTCCAACTAAACCGGTTTCATCTCTACCACAAGATGCAGCCAAAGGACCAGAATATTTTTCCGAATATACTATTCTTCTAGGATAAATCCTCAAAATTATCAATTCTAATCTTTTAACGACCCTATTTGCACGCAGTTCCCGTACAAATTGGCGCCTATATTGCTTTTCATTCCTACTAAATTTCCGTCTACTTGGCATCTTTTCCATGTATAGTGAAAATAATTCAAAGTTAATCAAACTAAGCCAAATCTAATTATTTCTTCCTACGTACCTGAAAAGTAGAGTATAATTCACTTGGACCATCCTCAATTTCATCGCCATCCATTTTTGGTCCCAATAGTGTTTCATATACACCTCTTATTGTTACATCCTTTTTCAAAACCCATGGCATATAATTACGACATATAAGATAAACTTCAGAGGAAGAGTTTCTAGAAGCAACTGGGGAGAATCTACGAACCTCGGAAAAATATGGTTTTACAGCTTTGATTAGTTCTTCCACTCCGACTCCTTGGAATAATTTGGTAGTAAATGAACCCCCTTTGCACAATAACTTCATAGAAAAATCAAAAACATCTGCGACTAATGTCATTGCAACTGTCTGATCAACATCCCATTTACCAGTAATATCAGGAGATATGTCAGAAACTATAGTATTAATCGGTTTATTGCCAAGTTCATCGAGGATTCGTTCTTGTATCAATTCATCTGTAATATCGCCAACTAGTAAAGTTGCACCCTCAACTGGCTGACATGGCTCTAAGTCTATCCCGATAACGACACCACTCTCGCCTGCGAGTTCTACGGCAACTTGCGCCCAACCACCTGGATGGGATCCAACATCCAAAATAACATCACCTTCACGTATTAATTTGAATCGTTCTTGAATCTGTAAAAGTTTGAAAGCAGAGCGAGCTCGATAGCCACTAGACTTGGCCTGTCTGCGCCAAGTATCTCGTTTGTGATTCTCAATCCAATGGTCTGCCATCTGCTCTCACTGATTCCATACCAAATGTTCATCCAAATGAAACCTCTCATCATCTAGCACTCAATGATAGGGATGAATAGGGTCGACCTGTTGGGCGGGACATGGTCAGAATCTATACTCAGCAGAGTTCTATTTCTGCATCAAAAATGTTTTTATCTGTTTTAACTATCTTTATTTTAGCCATACCTTGTTCAAGTGCATTGGTAATAGACGCCTCTGAAAATTGGGATGGACCGTATAAAGTAACAGGTGGAAGAACTCTACTTGTCGAAGAATTAAGTGCCACATGGTGTGAAAATTGTGCAGAAATCGATCCTTATCTCATGGATGCTGCAGATGCACATGGTTCTCGAGTCGCAATGGTAACTTACCATCCATCTGATGGATTTGATGCCTTTCAACCACCGGCATCGCAACATCGCATTGATCGATTGATGATTACTCATCCAGAGATTGGCTCTACACCTAGTTTCATAGTTGATGGCGGGAAATTAAGAATAGGATCAGAATCTTGGCCAGATGTACAGAAAGATATTTTGACAAAAGAAGTCAATAATCTAAATCCAAGCAATCTAGAATTTACGATACTAAAGAATGATAGTGGAATACAAGCTAACATTGGTAAATTTGATAATAGAGGTAATGGACTTGGATCTTCACAGTTAACTTTCATGCTAATGCAACATGGTCTTGAAGTCCCTTCCGGATTTGATAACCCTGGTGAAAATATTAGAGATCGTGTAGTAACCGGAATCGCTGAATGTAATCTACAAAATGATACGATTACTTATTTTGAAGGTTTCACCAGTTCACAAATAGTAGGAGATTCATGCTCAACTGGTTTTGAAGTGATAAATGATGATATTAATTCAGACTTTAGCATCATACTTCTTCATGAAACTACATATGACAACCTATCGGCACAAAATATGACTTCTCAGACCTATGGTGCTGTTGAATTTGCTTACCGTGATTATGAGATTTCAGATTCATGGAATAATCTAATTCTAATAATAATTGGATTCACCATAGTTGGATTTTTATGGATTACCTACGAGAAAACAAGATAATAGTTGTTTAAGTCCCAATATGGGAAGTAATTTTCCACTAACCGGCAACTACAGAGCATTTGACCGCATATTTGATAACCTTTCATGACAAAGTAATATCATGGAAGAAGCTTGGGAAGATGTTGCTTGGAAGCAAGAACCGCCAATAAAAGAATGGTATGTAGAGTATATTGCTATTGTTAATGATGAAAAGTTGCACCACATGTCTGTGCTTTATGGTGAAGATTACTCTATTGTTCAAAGAAGCCTTCTCCATGAAGTTCGTAGAATCTATTCAGATAATGATCACATAGATATAAAGATTATAAAAATGGAGGAAACCACAATTAAAACAGATTCCGCCCTATTCGAGGGGTGCTTTGTACCTTAATCAATTAGATGAATAGGATATTATGATATTTTGACCATCTTTAAGAATTAGGTTTTGGTAATCAGTACTGACTACACCATCCACTTTCATTTCAATAGTGCCATTTCTATTGTCAAAAATACCAGTTTCATCAAAATGCTTGCCCCACACATCAAAGAATACCTCTAATGGAACCTCTTCGACGGAGTTACCTTCAACGTGTATTTTACCGGTCGTATCATGAGTATGTGTCATATGCATTGCATTATTACAAGTGCTGGTAGAAATACCAGTATCTTTTGGTATTGTAAATTCCTCATCATCAATCAAAATAGTGAGGAATGGATGAAAATGCATTTCAACACCGTCATGGCTAGAAAGACATTGTTTTCCAAGTGGATGCATTTCATCTGAAGTATTGCTAAGAGGCATAGGTGAATCATCATCAGAAGAAAATACGGATGATAGTGTAAAGTTATTCTCTTGAGCAACTAAAATTAGTAATAAACTAATAGACACAAGTGTAATTATTGTCCACACTTTTCCTTCCTTATTCAATTAAACACCTTCATTAGAGTTAAGAATTCCATTCGGAATTATTTTCATATAAACGCTTTAGTCTAAAGAAACCTACTAATGCTGCTAAATTTGCAATATGGGCAGTTGTACAGTAGAGGCATAATTTTCCTTCTTTCAACTCATAAGAAACGAGTAATCCAATGATTAAGACACCTACCCCTGTGCTCAAAAGTCCCATACTTATCATTCGTTCAGCCATTGGGTGATTATGTTCTTGCTGTAAGACAAATACTATGAACAGCAGTAAAGCGAAAACTGCCATACCAATAAGGCCCCACGATAATCCAAAAAATGGGTCAACGTTTAGTTTTGAATTGCCTAGTAAATCATCACAAGAAAAGGTTGAACTCGATGAACAAAAACTTCCACCTTCACTTATCTTTGAAGATATCCATAATGTCTGAGCGGAGACTGCAAAACCAGCAAGACTAATCAATTGCAATCCTGCCAATAATTGGCCTCTTACTGAATTCAGTGAAGGATATCTATCCTTTAGTGAATTTGTCAATAAACCGCCCCAAGGAGAGACTATGAATAAACCTATCAAAGTAGGTACAAGATATACTGCAACCAAAGCATTAGAAGCCAAATCAAGCACTCCTTGGTGTTAATCTAAATATCGCATCACTTACCTTTTCACCACTATGTTCAGGTGACGACCAAGCGATAATTCCGTCCGGTTGTATCAAGAAATAAGTAGGAGTTCCTGGAATCCCCCATTCCCCCATATTATCTTGGTCAAGATCATCTATGTATGGGAAGTTATGTTCATTATCTGCGCGGAAATCTTGAATTTCTTGTCGGTCGGAATTATGACCTTGGATCGAAAGTTCTGTAGCACTTGCTAGAAAGTTAACATGAGGGCCATTCCATTCGGAATTAGAAACTGAAAAGTAGTTTGCATAACTACCATAATCTTCTGCTGCTCTTTGACAAGCAGGACAATCTGTATCCATGAATTCAATTACTACCCATTGACCATTAATGTCGCCTTCTTCCCAAGATGTGTTGAAGTAACTCCCAAATTCCATATCCGACCATCCTGTTCCATTGTAAAATTTACCATCGATATCGGGTGCTCGCTGCCCTTCACCAGTCCCTACTGAGACTGGATTAGCTGTAAAAGCTATAATCATGATTCCAATAAAGAATAGTGACATTACCTTGATCAAAGCACTACCCATTGCACCTGCGTTTTCATCATCAATCATCTTAGATTCCATTTTTTCACAATCCTATTTCCTTAATTAGACACTTGGCCGTATGACGTATAGCATCTTCGCTATTGTAGCCCACATCATATCCTGTTGAAAGCATTTTGTCAATACCGAGCATAGCGCGCGGAATATCTCCAGCCCAACCTCGATCGCCTCCAGTGTATTCAATAGATGCATTAATACAACCTGTTTCTTCCACTACAATTTGAGCAATTTTTCTAACTGATGCCGTATCATGGCTTCCCAAATTAAATAAGTTTAATTTATCATTAGACTTCTCCATAACATGTAGAATTCCATCAACACAATCACCTACTTCCATATACGACTTTTCTTGAAGACCATTCCCTAGTACTTCTAAACGACTAGGGTCTGCTTTTAATTTGTGAATGAAGTCAAAAATAACGCCATGAGTCCCTCTTTCCCCAATGATATTGGCAAACCTGAATATCCATGCTTGAAGTCCAAAGGTTCCAACCCAACTACTGATCAAGCCTTCTCCTGCTTGCTTACTTGCACCATATAATGAAATCGGCATACATGGTCCATGGTTTTCGGGTGTGGGCATGGGTGCATCTTCTCCATAAACGACTGATGAAGATGCAAATACTATTTTCTTAACACCACATCTACGCATTGATTCAACTATGTTGTAAGTTGCAATAGTGCCTTGGTTCAAATCGGTATCAGTAACTCTAGTACCAAGTCTAATATCTGGATTTGCAGCCAAATGAAATACGCATTCTATTCCATCCATTACATTTAGCACATCTTCCAATACAGTAAGGTCACCTTCGATTAATTCAACTGAACCTGAATCGATATGATTTTGAATAAACTCAATCTTACCACTTGAAAGATTATCTAAAACTACGACCTTATCACCTCTAGATACTAATCTATCAATTAGATGTGAACCAATAAAACCTGCTCCTCCAGTAACTAAGGCTCGCATATTTGGGCCAAACAACACAATGTTTTGAGTCTTTTTCCAAAAATCATCATTAAATGCATGTGTTTGATAACCTTTAGAGTAATGAGATATGTTTCCAGCCTACTGTAAATAGGCATGGATGTGATAAAATGGTAACAACAAAGAAACATGGAAAAGAGAATGAAACTATAGATGAAAACCGAAGCATACTAGTGGGTTATGTTAGAAGAAGTAATGCCGGTGGGGCACTAAAAATCTCCATCAATAACGATGCATTTACTGATTGCTCCACATATGTAACTAGTGATGGACAGACCTATGTCCCGCTGGTTGTGTCAATGAATGCTTTGACCAAGGTCCTTGATGGTGAACGTGCAGTTACTACTATCAGCCAGATGCAAGATTAAATTAAATCATAATCATATTTTGCAAAGTATGAAAGATTTATACTATGATAATAACAATGCTCACAGTCGCTTTTCGAAGTGACTGTGAGCCCAAATTAGGAGTTATTATTGCCTTGACTGGATATATATCAATACCAATATATAGTCGCGGGCGACCGGTTAAGATGTGGAAAAAGGGGATGCACACTCCGATGAAACGAATCGTTTCATCGTGGCAGGAATGCCAATGTATAACGAAGAGGAGACTATTGGAACCGTTGTAACTAGAGCACTGAAGTATGTTGATGCTGTTATTTGTATCGATGATGGATCTTCTGATTCCAGTGCCCGAATTGCTGAAAAGTGTGGCGCATTAGTTATCCGACATCGAATAAATCGAGGATATGGTGGAGCATTAAAGTCACTATTTCACAAAGCTAAGGAACTTAATGTTGATGCAATGGTAGTACTGGATAGTGATGGACAGCATGAAGCATCTGACATTCCAAAACTTTTGCAGCCGATCCTATCCGGTGAAGCGGATTTCACCATTGGTTCACGATTCATCAATGGTGGAGGTGGAACAGATATGCCCGCTTACCGTAGACTCGGAATCAAAGTAATTACAGCAGCAAGTAATCTCTCAAGTGATTTAGCAATTAAAGATACACAATCAGGATTCAGAGCATTTTCACATTCAGCGATCGAAAAATTGAGATTTGATTCTGAAGGAATGGAATTATCTCTTGAAATGTTAGAAGACGCACATGAAAAGAATCTTACCATTAAAGAAGTTCCAACTATTATTCGATACGATGTACCTAAGGGTTCCAACTTTACTGCTGTTTCCCATGGCTTTACCGTATTATCTTGGGCATTGTTATCTTTATCACAAAAGAAGCCACTCCTAGTATTGGGAATCCCTGGCTTAGGATTATTGGCTACTGGAGCCGCAATGGGCCTTAATTTGGCTCAAGGAGTAACTGGGCAAATTGACACTTATATCGGAACTGGTCTTTCAGCCGTATGGATTGGAGTATTAGGGCTATCATTGATGGCTACTGGATTAGTCTTACAGAGTGCTAGAGGTTTCTTGAAGCACTTATTGGTAAGAGAATTTGGCCTAGACTGATTTGAACTTGTTTCAAAACTAATTTTTCATCATCATCAGATAGTATTGTTCAAGACCCTGTCATCATTCGACAAGGTATGAGCGAGAGAGATAGTCCAATACGGGATGCTCTCAACAATGTTTCAAACCAGTTTTCAATGATTAGAAAAAAGGTATCTCACACTACCAATAAGAAACTGGATAGTTTGTATTCAAATATTCTTGCATCTCCTGCTACAGTGGTAATTATTTTAGTCATTGTATCTGCTTTTTTTGCTCAACAAGGAATGAGTTTTCAAGATCAAATTGATGACGATGTAGAAATATTTCTTCCTGATGGAGCACCTTCAACTGAGTTATTACTAGAAGTTCGTGAGGAATGGTCTACAGACATAACTGTCATTTATATCCGCTCAGAAAATGCCTTCAGTACACTTAGTACGGTAAATATTACCGATAAAGCGATTATGGAAGAAATTAGTTGGGTTGAAGGCGATGATAATAATATTGGAGGCGATAGTATTAGTCGAGGTATTGATTTTGATAAAGACGACCATGGGAGAAATGATGGAGTCTTATGGATTATTTCACCTGCTCAAATAATTAAAGAAATCAATTCTGCTGATGGTCGATTCAATAACTCATTCTGTGAGAATATTATCGACACTAGAGACCCTGGGAGTTTAGTTGGTTTTGATATCAATTGTGGAATGCTATCTGGTGGAGGAGATTATGCAATACCAGAACAAGCACAAATCGACCAAATAATTGAAGAATCGAATGGTAGTTTTGATCAATTGATCAAAGATACAAATGGTGATGGCATTTGGGACACTACTGCTATAATTGTAGGAATGAGTCAAGATTTTGATGAAATGGAAGATTTTGCTGACTTCAAAGAATTAATGATACATTTTGAAAAGGTAGTAGATAACAGACCTGAACCTCAGTTAGAAGTCATGACTGTTACTGGACTAAATAAAGTCCTAGAGGATATATCAGCAGAAATATATGATGACTTATTGATGATTCTTCCATGGTCTGTACTATTTACCATACTAGTAATCACCTTACTGCATAAATCTATCAAGGTAGTAATAATAACAGGTCTACCTATTGTAATGGCACTTGCTGTTACCTTTGGCTCATCGGTAATTCTCGACATCACATTGACTCCGATGATAGTAGCAACATTTCCCATACTTATTGGCTTAGGTGTCGATTATTCACTCCACATGGTGAATCGTATCGAAGAAGTGCGGCGTAAAGAACTGTCCAAGATTCATGATGAAAATGAAAGAAGAAGACGCAAGGGTCAAAAATTAACAGATGTACCAGATTTGTGGGACATTGACTTCTATAAAAAATGTGTATTGGAAATGACTAGTTCGACTGGAGTCGCTGTTTTACTATCTGCAATGACTACCATCGTGGGTTTTTCGGTACTTATTGCACCGCAAATAGTCAGTGTTGCCCCAATTCGTTCTGTCGGTGTTACATTAGTAATTGGAATCGCTTCAACATTAGTTTTTAGTATAATTCTTGTTCCAACACTAGCTTGGATGCTCGGATTCCATAAGCGTAGCAATCCTTCGATGTGGAAGAATATAGGCAAGTGGCCCGTTAAAGGTTTCATAATTATTCTCGTAGTGACCAGCGTAGTTACAATAAATGGATTGATGGAATTAGAGCAAATGAATGAACCAATTACAGGTTCATCTGAAGCACCTGAAAATATTGAATCGCTAGATTCATTGGCTGAATATTCAAATTATTTTAGTGGTGGACAAACCTCTTTATTCATATTTAGTGCTGAAGAACGTCCGAATGAAAATAATACAGACCGAATTCGTGATTTACCTGTACTAGATATTATCGATAGTCTAGAGAACCGTATAGATGATGTTGAAAGAACAAATACCACCAGTATCATCACATTCCTAAGGACAATACCAGTTCAGATCGGATGGGAAGACCCTGTTCTTGGTGGAACATATGTCTATAAAGATAGTTTATGGAACTTTTTACATGAACCATGTTGGACTAGCAATGATCCAATCGAATGCCATGCATGGCTGCTTCTAGATGCTTCAGGAGAAGGTGGGAGAGAACAATTAAGAAAGGATATGGTAAATGTTGTTTTTGATACATTAAGTCCTGAAGTTCTTTCGATGCTACTAAATGAAGATGGAACTAAGGGTATTATTTATGTCACTCAACCTTATATGAATCTGAATGAAGCTTCATTACTTAGAGATGATATCGATGAAATGCTAGGTGAAGATACTGGACTAGAAGGAACTGAAGCGTCAAAACTTACTGGAGGGCTTCCAGTATCTTTGGACATAAATGATGGAATCCATGATGCTCAAAGCCTAACTACAATTATTACAATGATAATTTTAACGATTGTATTGGCAATTGTGTTCCGCTCAATAAGACTAGGTATTTACACAATGATTCCAGTAGCCGTAGTGATTTTATGGCAACCATTATTGATGAGTAGTCCTGATGTAAATGTCAATATATTTACTGCTATGATTGGAACAATTGTTTTCGGAATAGGAGTTGATGATTCGATCCACGTGATGCACAGAATACAGGAAGAAGGTGAAACACCTACTGGCATCGCCAATGCTATAGAAGAGACAGGTCAGACTATTTTTGAAACGACAATAACAACAGTCAGTGGAATAAGTGCTGGATTCCTAGTAAGTTTTCCTGGACTCGAAAATTTCTTTATGATTATGAGTCTACTGATTGTGTTTGCATTCATAACTAGTGCCTTTTTATTACCAGCATTGATTACCTTAGAGCATAGTATAAGAGCAAAAATCAAAGGTGAACCAAACTGGATAGATTATGGAGATGGCATCTCACTAGCTTCTCCAATTTCTATGAAACCGATGGATGCTTTACTTGAGGATTAGTGGAGGGAGTAGGGAGTAAGCCCCTTTCTGTTACCTTTCGGTGAACCGCATTCAACTTTGCATCCTACCTGTCCCTAGGCACGCAACCTCAATGGGACTGTTTGGACTTGCTCCTGTGCGGTTGCTCGTTTCATCGACCACAAGGCAATCTCCGTCTTTCAACATCATTGTACACACCTTGTATCGTTCGTTTCTGTAGCATTGACCTAACCATCTCTGATTTCTCACTTCTGTAAGGCACATGCGTTATGGAGAGGGGACTTTCCTCAGAGTCGAACTCTGTCAGCGGCCCTCCTACTCCCTCCATAAGTGCTAACAATCAATACACTTCAAAACCTTCGGGTATGAAAATACTCATTCATATGGGTTTTCGCCAGGTGATTGATCATGTTGTTGAGATGAATATGCCGCTTCTTGGGATGATTTTAATTTGGGTACAGTCTTAACATAGCCTGGTAATCTCTGCTGATTAACTTGAGGTTTTCTAAGACCGAAGATAAGTAATCCAACTAAAGATACAGTGAACACGAATATGATTACAAGTAGCACTGGATTAATTGTGGAGAAACCACCAAGTAATCCATTACCTGAGTCATCTTCGACATAGAATGTCTCTGTTTTCTCTGAAGGGCCATTGATTATACTAAATTCGATCCACATTGTTCCTTCTCGATCAACAGTCCATTTATGTGAGAATAATCCAATACCTCCTGATTGTATTTCAATTTCTTGTGCATGTATTCTAGTCTTAGCACCATTACTTTCTACACGTTCAAGTACCAATTGGGCAAAACCAGAAGCCTCACCAGTATTTTTAATCAATATTGCAAGTTCAATCGAATCACCTACTGAAATATCTTTACTTGGAGATAATTCGGGAGATTGGAAGGAAAACTCTGGTACTTGTTGTTCTAATCCCCATATTGCCAATGGTGCATCGATAGCATTGAATTCAGGCTTTATCTCTTGCCCTGACATATCTTTACCTGTCACCCATATACGTAATTCTAATGCCTGATTTCGTTCTTCTTTTATAATACTTTGATCTAAGTCAAGAGATGCATAAAGTGGTATCGAGTCACCATATGGTTGACCTCCTAGTAATTCGATAGATTTTGTTCCATTTACTATACTTGTAGTCAGCATACCAAACCCAGAGGGATGTACTTCCCAATTGAGCAATAAAGTATCTTCATCGATAAAATTATTTTCGGACATAATCATTTCGATCTCTACTTGATTCCAATTGGATTCAAAAATTATATCATTTACAGATGGACTATCAACAATTACCATTTCTGGAGGTTGGTCATCGACAACAAACCACATCAGTGGATTACTAGGTTCTTTGATAATCGCTCCACTTGGAGGATTACGTAAAGATACTTCGAATATGTATGAGTTGGCAATCAGTGGGGCTATGATGAATCCATTAAAGGTGCCATTTAGGTAATCAACCTGTGCTTGATTCCCTCCAATTTCCAAGAGTAAATCCAATGATTGAGTAACGACTCTTGATGTTTGTGACCATAATAGATTACCTTGAACATTGATTCCTTGACGAGGTTGAACCCAATAGGCATCTTCGATAATTGATACTCCATTGATATCATATTGAATTGTACTTTTATCTATAATCATGGAACCAGAAAACCGCCAATCTAAATCAGATAAGTCTAGTAAAGAAGATTGACCATCCAAGTCACTAAGAAGGACACTTGGACGTCGAAAGACACTATCATCCGGATTAAATCCCCATTCAAGTATGAATTCGACAATGAAATTCCCACTTGAAAGAAATACTGACTCTCCGATATTAGGTTCCATGCTACAACTTTGTATATTGATGTAAAGAGTAGAAGCAGTACAAGTATTTCCACTACGATTCCAATAAATAGATGATTCATCGGGTTGATTTGAAGATAAGTCAAATTCTACTTTGGTAATATCTGTCACACCATTTTTATCCCATACAGGTATTTCTAAACGTACTAGTTCTCCTGGGTGTAACCAAGTTTCTGCACCTAATCCCCATTTTAATTGGTCATAACCTAATTGTGGTGATCCATCACTACTAATTTGTAAATGGAATAAAGGTGAAGCAAATGAACCTGAATTGACTAGTAAATTATTTGCTGAATCGGCAATCTCTAACCATCCAATCGAATAAGATCCATCTGTTGCTGTCGAAGTATCTAGTTTATGAATATAGTTTCCTTGTAATAGATTTAAGTCACTAGGTAAAATCATATCACTGATTATAACTTCACTAGTCTGCATCAAACCATCATTGTTTTCATCATTAATCCAAGAATTCCAAATATTTATTTTGGCGTGCGTTGGTAGCACTGGCCTATCGGTTATTGTAAACTCTAGTGAAGTCATTGGAGATGCTTCAACATGGTCAAACTCGTCAATATTTGAATACAATAATTCTGGCAAGATAGAATCATATCCAAATTCTACAGAACTAGCAACCTGATATGATACTGATTGTCCTTTCAAAGGCATTAATTCAATTTCAACAAGAACACTATCTCCTGAAGAAGGAATTACCCATGGAATTGATACAATTCCATCAGTAATAATTGTAGATGTTGAATATTCATTTCCTTCAATCAATAGCCGAACTAAGACTTGACCTGTTCTTGGCGATGATATTTCATTACCTTCGAAGCCGAGTTCTACTACTACATTTACAGGTTCTCCTGACTGCAAATATGGATAATTATTATCGGAACTTATTCCATTTGTATTTACTATTGACCAAAAGTTTAGTGAAATATCATTTTCTACTCCATTTGAATTACCTAATCCAAAAGATTTGCTTACTGGTAGCATAGGACCACTGGATGAAACTAAATTCGCTGAAACAACTAGTGATTCTTCATCATCCCATTCAATTGGGAATTTAAATCGGTGATTAAACTGGAGTATTGAACCGCTTTCTTCCATTGAAATTTCCCCACCTTGTCCTAAGTCGCTCCAAATCAAATTAACTCCCAATTCAATACAACTCGAAATTGCAATACCGTTGATTGGTAGTGAAATTACTGGACATCTCAATTGACTATTTTGGTTTTGACCAACTAAATTTAAATCGATTAACCATGAGTTGGAGCGTGAATAGTCTCCTGGATTTGAAATTCCTATTCCTGAAAAGTCGAAGGTACTTTGGACATCAATCCAATCTACTGATGGAGTAAAAGAATCTGTAACATTTTCAACTTCAAGAGATACTGGAACTACTGAAGCTTGTGAAGTAATACTGTTTACTGTAAGTGATATTGAACCTGTACCAGACATTCTTATCGGCAAAGATATTTCCTTTGAACCTGAAACTGTCACTACTGATTGAAGGGCATTATTTATTCCTAATACAAGTGGGTCAGTAGCGGTGAAAGTCAATGTAATTGCATCATCGTAAATTGCCATTAAGCCACCAAGCATTACATTAGAAGAAGTGGTTGAAGAACCTATTTTTATGATAACTTCTCCAAAGTTCATTCCATTAAGACCGAGTGATACTAATGATTGTGTAAGTGCTGAGTTTAAGTCAGAAACTTCGCTAGTGGTTAAATCAATCAATGCAATACTCGAAATTGGGTCAAGTGTCTTAGTAAAGATATCTTGCCCTGCAACTGAAATTGTAAGATAAGGGTTTAGCATTTCTATACTTGGGCTAGATACTGCAAATTGAAATGATTCTATCCCAGAAGTGGGCATAAATATTGCAAAATTAGCAGGCGATGACTGTGTTGAAAGTTTTTCATTCCAAAGTGAATCATCTGTAAAACGATCTTGTACTCCCAACCGACCAATTCCAGGCTTATCCATTGACCAATCAGCAATTCCATCAAGCCCAACATCAATTTCTAAACCATCAACAATACTTGTTCTAATCATCTCAACATCAAGTTTCTCAAGTGCCCAGTTACCACCGGTGCCAAAAGCACGGAATTGTATAGAAAACTCTGGTTTACTCAGCGTCTGTAATGCTCCATCGATTAATAAGTTCCATGATTGACCAGAATCTATTGAGTATTCTAAACGAGCAGAACCAGTAAGAACTGTTTCAGAAAATAAACTGACAAACCCACTACGTACAGAATAAATTGGAGAGGTTGCTGTACCTGAACCGCTAATCTGTCCATTACTCCAAGTTGAGCTTTGTAAAGACCAACCCTTATCTGAAACATCGGAGTCAAAGTCATCAAATATTAGTCCTTCGAAATGAATCCCGTGAACTGCAGGGAGTTCTCCGGAAGTCGATTCCATATTGATAAGAATTTTCAATAATGGATAATTCTCCCAGTCAATTATTCCAAAATCCATTGAAGTAGCGGTTAAGTTTTCAAAACCAGGTATGCTTTGGTTGGTAGATGCATCGATAAGATTCCACTCAAATACTGCATCACTAGGGATATATGAATCCATGTACATGTACCCAAAATTTCTAATTTCTCCTTGGCCTATCAAAGATGGACCAAAGGGTTCAGACATCCAATATCCATCTCCATTGCCTGCACCACCTGTTGGAGTAACTATTATTTCATCAACCCAAGCGGTATCTGATCCGGAATTAACACTCCCATCCTTAGTATATTTCCAAGTTAATGTTTGAGTTGTTGAGGTAATAGCAAATGATTGAGTTCCGCTAGTAGTACCCGACCAAGAATTAGTATTTCCAGTAAATCTACTGCATGCCACATTATCTATGCAGAAAATTAGATAATCAAAACTATTTTCAGAAGAAACTTGGTAGTTAAATGTACCAGTTCCAGCTGGTAGTGATGATACATCAAGAGTCATCGAAGATTCTTGATTATGTGTGATAGTTCCTGCTTTTGCAGTTTGGCTGCCAACTAATACATTCGATGATTGAATTGCCCAATTTGAAGTACCACTCAAACTCCAGTCCGGAGAGAATGTACCTGACTCGAAATTCCAAAGCCATTCTTGTGGTAGTAAAGAAAGAGAGGAACTATTTACATCCATTCCTGAATAGTATTGCGAGGATGAAAAGTCAGAGGTATCGGTCAGTGAATATGCGGTCGATGTTGAAAGTGCTGAAGATTCCAAATCTAAATTCAATGTTTGAACAACTTCACCCTCTGGAACTAAAACTGAAACCTTCTCAACTGCTCCGTCAGGGAAAGAACCAATTGAAACTGTTGTCGCTTGCCCAATAGGAGTTACCAAATCAATTTCAGTATCATTTAATTGAGGGTTAGATACCGAAAAATCAGTTAAAAATTGCCCTTGCGATGAAATAAGGAATAACACTATCAGTCCGACAGCAGAAAAATTGCACCTGTTTAACCGCCCCATGTCTGCTTTGACGGTTGCTGATAGGTCAAAAGATTTCTCTATAATATTTTTCACAGAATTTATCAATAAATAAGAAATCATCAAAAGCCTAGTCGATAAACAATAATCATGGAAGATGTCGAAGCACTGAAGAAAGAGGCGGGTATTGCGGCATGTAAATATGTTAAAAGTGGTATGAAAGTAGGACTTGGAACTGGTTCCACTGTCAAATATACCGTTTTAGAATTGGGCAGATTGATCAAAGAAGAAGGTATGGAAATAGTAGGAGTTCCAACATCTTTAGCCACTGAGAGATTATCTCGAGAAGTTGGTATACCATTGGTTGAACTTTCAGAGGTAGACTACCTTGATATTGTAATAGATGGGGCTGATGAATTCGATCCTCAATTTCAACTAATAAAAGGTGGAGGTGCGGCTTTATTGAGAGAAAAAATTGTAGCACAGGAATCAAAATCAATGGTTATTGTTGCAGATGAGAGAAAACGGGTTTTGAAACTCGGAGCATTCCCCCTACCAATTGAAATAACGCCATTTGCTCATCAATCGACTATACGTAAATTAACTAACTTATTGGATTGTCGTGTTAACTGTCGAATGTCTGGAGATAATCCAGTGATAACTGATAATGGCAACTTAATTGCTGATGCACACTGCGGACCAACAATAGAAAACCCAATAGATATTGAAGCAAGTATTTTGAAGATTGCAGGGGTAGTTCAAGTAGGTCTTTTCAATAATATGTGTGATGTAGTTGTATTGGCTGGTTCTGATGGTGTTGAAATTATTTTAAACCCAAATGGTAGACTTTGATTAAGTTTTATTAAATCAAGGATTAAATACGGGTGTTAAGACGGCAGTAATGGGCCTGTAGCTTAGTCAGGTAGAGCGACGGACTCTTAATCCGTCGGTCGCGGGTTCGAACCCCGTCAGGCCCGCCTGATAGTTACCTTTGAAATGCTATAATTTTTGATTTACCAACATATCCAAAATTATGGGAGTCTTCAGAGGATGTTGGGTCTGGATTATCACCAACAACCCAATACTCATTTGCTCTAACTTTCTTGACTCGCTTAACCAAAACTGTAGATGAATTAAATGGATGATAGAATATTATTATATCACCCAATATTATCTCTTGTGATTCATATTTAATACAATCAATTGTATCTCCATCATTCAAATTAGGCCACATGCTTTGGCCTGATACAACTACTTTGAGCGTATCCATTGAGAATCAACTAGCACGAATCCAAGGAACGTCCTTGCCTTTAACAGACCAGAACATATTATGAATCGACTCGATAGCATCCATCAATTCTTGAGCATGTTCTGCAGATACTTCAACTTTACAAGCACTACAAAGTTTTGCTGCTTTCCAAAAGGTTTCATGTAAATCGGGATTACGTTCTAGGTGTTGTGGCTTGAAAAAGTCAGTCCACAATACAAGTAACTCATGCTTACATCTCTGTGATTCTTCTTCTTTGATTGAAGCATAACGACTCATTGTATTCATGTATGCTGCCATCGATTCCGAACTAAATACAGTTGGGTATTCTAAGGCAAGCATTTTCTTTGTCATTGATTGAACTGCTTCTCCTGCGATTCTAGCACTAGCCGGGTCATAAACTCCACAAGGTCCGTCACAGTGCGCATTTGCTGTAATTACTGTCATGTTTTTCTCCAAACGCCGGAGTCATATGAATATGTTTATTGATTATTTAGTAATAATTCTGGTGCCAGCCTCACCTTTCAACGCCTTTATGGCATCTCCTGGTTGACAAAGTATTGATTTTAATTTTGGATTGTGTAGAGTTGCTTCAACCAGACTTCCTATTTTAGGACCCATGGAACCAACCGGAAATTCACCTCGATTAGCAAAGTCTTCACATTGGTCGATTGTTAATTCTCCATGTGAGATTTCATTTTCGCTTCCAAAGCCAGATTTGACACTATCTATTGCTGTAGAAATGATTAATGCATCTGCATTTAACTTAATTGCCAATAGTGCTGAAAGTCGATCCTTATCGATAACTGCTGGAACTCCTATGAAATGATCACCCCTGCGAATTACTGGAATGCCACCTCCTCCTCCACAGATTACTACAGCCTTTAATTCAACTAATTTACGAATTACTTCCAAATCTAGTACATGCATTGGAAGAGGGCTTGCTACAACTCTTCTAGGACCTAACTTTGTCTCAGCTATATCCCAATCAGCAGACATTACGACGTCATCTGAAAGTATTGGTCCTACTGGTTTTGTGGGTTCATTAAATCCTGAATCGGATGGATCTACTTCGACACGCGTAATTATACAAGCAGTTCTTTCAGGCCTTCTTCTTTTATTGAGTATTGAATCTAAGTTTAATGAAAGAGAATGCCCAATCATACCTTGAGTGGCAGCTACCCATGAATCCATTGTTTGGCTCATTTCATCATCAAGTTGCATTAAGTGACCCACTTGTGGTCCATTTCCATGTGTCAAGACAACGCTCCACCCCGCTTCTAATAGGTCCACTACATCACTCATAACGCGTGCTAATATCTCTTCACTCTCACCTTCTTGTCCACCTTTAGGAGAACTGAGGGCATTTCCTCCAATTGCATATACTGCAACCCTATTCATGTACCCCGGTAATTCTCATGTAGTTTGAGTATTTCCATATTATTTGATAAAATGAATCAATTTAGTGACCTTATACAATCAAACCGTAAGGGAGACATTGAATTATATCAAACTTTACGACCCAATAGGTGAGAGCATGAAGACTACTTGGATTAGTGATGTGCAGTCAGGACAATTTGATAATGAAGAAGTTGAATTAAAGGGCTGGGTGAAGCGTTCAAGAGGTTCTAATAAAATAAGATTTTTAGTACTGAGGGATTCAACCGGAACTATTCAATGCGTCGCCAAAAGAGAGACTTTAGGTGATGATAGTTTTGAAAGTATTAAATCCGCACTTATCGAATCTTCAATTATACTCAAAGGTACTGTAAATGTAGATGATCGTGCTGATGGTGGACATGAACTTGTAGTAAGTTCTGTAGAAATAATCGGACCTGTAAATCCAGAAACTCCATTCCCTATTACTGAATCTGCAATGCTTGCGGCAGATGGTGGAGAGTCAGAGTTTCTTTTAGATAACAGACATTTGTATCTCAGAACCTCGAGAATGACGACAATGCTAAAAATTAGAAGTTCTGTTTTTGGAGCAATACATTCATACTTTAGGAAGCGAGATTTCCTAGAATATCAAGCACCAAACTTCGTTGCAGGTGCAGTGGAAGGTGGGTCTACACTGTTTGAAGTGCCTTATTTTGGTAGAAAAGCTTACCTAACACAATCATGGCAACTATATGCAGAAGCAGCAATGCCTGCTTTGGAACGATTGTATACGATGGCCCCTTCATTCCGTGCTGAAAAGTCTCGAACAAGAAGACACCTTACCGAGTTTTGGCATGCTGAAATGGAAGTTGCTTGGGCTAATAATGAGGAGATCATGGATCATGGAGAAGGCGTTGTACGACATATTGCATCTACCCTTCTCGATGAGCGAAGTGATGAATTAAGTTCGATTGGTAGAGACCTTGACTTAATTGCCAGATATGCAGATTCTCCTTATCCAAGAATCCGTTATGATGAAGCGGTTGAGACATTACAAGGATTAGGAGTTGAAATAGAGTGGGGACAAGATTTAGATTATTCCAAAGAAAAGATTCTAACTCAAGACTATGATGTTCCTCATTTCTTAACACATTATCCAAAAGTTGCCAAACCTTTCTATCATCGTGTCGACCCTGATGATGATAACTATGTTCTTTGTCATGACTTACTTGCCCCAGAAGGATATGGGGAAATAATAGGTGGTGGGGAAAGAACCTGGTCTGAAGAAGAGATTTTAGCCAGAATTGATGAAGAGGGAACTCCGAGAGAACCATATCAATTCTATATCGATACCCGTACTTATGGTGGAGTTCCTCATGGAGGATTCGGATTGGGTGTTGATAGGGTATGTTCATGGCTAAGCGGTGCTGATCATATTCGTGAAGTAATTCCATTCCCAAGAGATTCACGTCGTGTAACTCCTTAGGTGATCTTATGAGTGATGTTATAGCTCTTGGGTGTGGGCTAGTTGGCAAATTTGTCATTAAAAAGTTAGTAGAAAGGGGCCTAGAAGTTACTGTTGTCGACTTGAAAATTGCTGATGAAATAGCAAAAATGGATGGCGTTAATCCAATCGAGGGCGATGTTTTTGAATTGATTGAATCATTACCAAAACAGAAAATTGCAATAAATATGCTACCAGGAAGAATTGGAAATGAAATTCGACCTAAGTTGCTTGAAGCAGGACATGATATTGTTGATTTAGCCTTCACTTTAGAAGACCCGGCCCAACATCTAGATCTTGCTCAAAAAAATAATTCCGTCTTATTATGGGATGTTGGGATCGCACCTGGACTCTCAAATATGCTTGTAAAGATGGCGTATGATGAATTGGAAAATGTAGACTGCGTACATATCAAAGTAGGTGGCAATCCTGCACAGAAGGATTCCGAATGGTCATACATGGCACCTTTTTCTCCATCTGATGTTATCGAAGAATACACCAGACCTGCAAGAATTGTTGAAAACTCTGAGACCGTTATTGTCCCTGCACTATCTGAAAGACACATGATAGAAGTGGATAACCATGGTGAGATGGAGGCTTTTCTAACAGACGGACTAAGAAGCATACTGGATTCATTCAGTGCTAAAGAAATGAAAGAATTTACTGTAAGATGGCCCGGGCATATCGATAAGTGGATTGAGGAAGGAAAATATATGCAAGAACAGGATTTACTGCAAGCATGGAAATTCGATGATGATAAGGAAGAATTTACATGGCTTGAAGTAAAAGCCAATAATTCTGATTCTAAATTACGGTGGATGGTCTATGATAATGGTCTAAATGGTGATAGTTCTATGGCTAGAACTACCGGTCTAGTAACTGCAGCATGTACAATTCTATTCGTTGAAAAGGGGCCATTGAATGGGTGTGATCTAAAGCCAGGCATTTATGCTCCAGAAAACTTATCTGGTGAATCAGTTAACTTCATTCTAGATTATTTAAGGCAAAATGGTGTTGAAATAAAACAATCTTAAACGATTATTTCACCACAACTAAGACAGGGAATACCAGGAAGAAATTCTCCAATCATAAACCCACAATTTGGGCAGAATGATATTACTTTACCAAATTCATCAAAGGACGCCATATATTAATCTAGATATTAATGTAAATAAATATTCTCAATTAGGCATTTTTGATTTAATAAGTTCCAGAACGATTGACAGATCTTTATCTCTTATCACTTCATCACAATGTTTCAATGGCCTATCATCCCATGGATTGAAACAAATCGAAAGTCCAGATTCTTCAAACATACCTATATCGCCAGCAGAATCTCCTACTGATACAGTATTCTTAGAATCTATAGCATATCTTCGTTGTAACATTTTTACTATCGACCCTTTTCCATTCATCTGAACTTGATATCTACCAAAGTCACCAATCAGGTGATCTCCATCACCAAATTCTTTATCCATCAACCAACCGTTAGTAAATACTGAAAGTTCCGAATCTTGACCGTTAGAGAACCTTTTTGATGTGAATCTATCGATTCCACCCCATCTTCTAGACCATTTTTTACCATTCGGATATTGTGCAGCAATATCTCTGGCAGTCTGTTGTAGACCTCCACTTACAATAGCCACTTTCGCACCATCATCTAGTAATCCTTGGATAAGTTCACGCCAATTCTTCATCATTGGCATACCCTCCATATTAGTTCTCAATTCCCTATCAGTAACTGGATTCTCTTCATCTGTACGACATCCCTTAATCAATGCAAGGTCTAACTTTATCCAGTCCCATTCATTCAATAATCCTTGGTTATAAAGTTCAAACGATTCATCATTTGATAATCCCATCTGATCATAAACATATTGCCATGTTGAAAGATGATCGACAAGTACTCTATCCATATCCAAGCATACAAGATATCTATATTGTTTCATATAAGTTCACCAATCACTTACCTGACCAATCATACTGAGATTGTATTTGTTCTACTTGTTTCCCCATGATATACAAAATTAAGGCTACCATCATGGCAAATAAACCAATCAAAGTCATCGCAATGGTAGTAAGAGTAACACTGATAGAAGTCGTGTTCAATTCACTAAAAGTATCGACTACATTTCCGGATAGTTGATACCCCAGCACGAATAAAACGATTCCTGGGATTCCAAATAATAGCAGCGGGTGCCTAGTTTCTAACATCCAATAAAATAATTGAGCAAAACGAGAAGCAGTAGCCAAAGATTCTCTTTGTGGCAATCTTATCGAACTATTAACTCTAGTAATCCTAACTTTCAAATCTATATTGAAGTCCATAGCATTGGATAAGGCACTAGATTTAGCTAATTCATCTAATCCCATTTTTGATAAAACCATATGTGTGAAATCTATAGAGTGGATTATTATCTCGTTATCATCATCATTATTTGAATCTCCACCATCACTGATAAAAGCAATATATATATCCCATGATTCTCGTGATCTATTTTCAATTACAGGAAAATCACTAAGCTTCCATTCATCAGATATCCTTAATATTAAATTTGTATAATTCATATCTAATTGCGATTCCAATATGTAATTAGACATTTCTTGGCAACCTAGGTTTGAACCATAGTGCAATACATTACAGCCGAATTCTTGTGCTAATTCAACCGTCAAGTCATTTGATCCTAAATCAAATAAAACTACTTCATCCGAAACTTCTCTAGCTCTGACAATCAGTGAAATTATTCTAAGTTCTAAGTCTCGGCCGACTAAAATTATCCTAGTGCCGACCTTGTCCATGTTACTTGACAGATTGTTTTGGCTTTCAAACCTATGATGGATTTTTAAATAATGTATCCAAAGTAAGATGAAATTGATATATCTCGAAGGTTATATTCATTTGATTGAACCACTAGGATTAGTTGTGCACAACAATTGGGAGGTGGGTGTCGTAATACCTGCTCGTAATGAAGAAGATTACATAGGGGATGTCCTTTCTAATATTCCACACTTTGTCGACAATGTAGTTGTTGTAAATGATGGTTCAACTGATTCTACAGAGGAGGTTGCTAACAAGTTTATTGATTCAAAGTATAATTTGACTATTTTACAAAATAATGGTAAAGGTGTTGGTTCGGCAATTGATAGAGGGCACCGACAAATACTAGAAATCTGTAAGAAGCCGTTCGTTAGCGTTGTTATGGCAGGCGATGGCCAAATGAATCCAAATGACATGGAGAATCTAATACTACCTATTATCGCAGGGCATTCAGATTATTGTAAAGGTGATCGGTTTATTCATCCAAGCGGATTAGGAGAAATGCCAACTATACGCAAGTATGCTAGTTTGATTTTAGCTTTCTTCACATCTCTTGCTTCAGGACTAAAAATATCTGATCCGCAGTGTGGTTATACTGCAACTAGTTTTAGAGTATTAGAGACATGGGATTGGAAACGTTCTTGGAAGGGTTATGGATATCCCAATTATTGGATAATAAATTTAACAAAAAGAGTGTGGAGAATATCCCATGTACCCGTACATTCAGTTTATGGTTCCCAAGGCTCGGCCATCAATAACCTCTCATTCTTCTTTAAAGTTGGAATTATGATGGCAATACAGCATCATAGAAGAGTATTTGCCAAATTATTCTCAAGAGATATAAATCCACACATTATCTTTGCCTTTATTTCGTATTTCATCGGATGGGTGGCAATTATACCGTGGATTAGTACCGATCTTGAGCGTACTTTAGCATCAAGAGGGGTGCCAATTTACCTTCTTGTGCTTATCTTTTGGTCAGCTGCCCACATATTCGATAAATTATCTGTAAAAGTCTCACAGGAGTTGAAAAATAATGCGTCGAATTGATCGAAGGAATAATCCAAGAAAAGCCCATGTAAGGCATATTCTTGTCGCTAATAAACCTGAGGCAAGGGAGATACTACAATGTATTCAAGAATCGAAAAGACCACTACGTGAATTTAAAAAAATGGCAAAGCGTTATTCAAACTGCCCTAGCGGTAGTAAGAAAGGAGATTTAGGTGAATTTGTTGAAGGACAAATGGCTATTGATTTTGAAAAAGCAGTATGGGAGATGGAAGAAGAATCAATACCAACTAAATTTATCAAAACGCAATTTGGATTCCACATAATATGGGTGCACTCCAAGACACAACTCGATAGTTGAATGGTGGGCGTACCAAGATTTGAACTTGGGTCCAAGCGTCCCAAACGCCCGAGTATAGGCCAAACTAACCCATACGCCCGTAGTTCTTGGCCACAACTTCACACCTATGAACTTCACTCAAGAAATTGCCATATGCCACTTGCAATACGAATTATCAAACCCTGTGACTCTACCGATTCCATGAATAGGTCAACATCAATCTCCATACCACTTCTACTTAATTTATCAGTTATTTCTTCTTTGTAAATCATACCTTCTAAGTTGGCAGATTCTCTAATTATTTTCACTCCAACCACAGCGTTGAAATTATTTTCCACCAGTAAGTTTTCCTTTGATAATTTAACTTTGAGTAATTCTCTTAATTCTTCGGGAGTATTGGCTAAAGCTACTTTAATTCTTAAGTCACTTGAGTCTTTAGCAGTGTCCACTACAACTGAGTTAGAGTTCATTCTTTGACCACAATGAGGACAATCATGGCCAGTACTTTTTCGACCATGGCAAATATTGCAGGCAGCACATTTCAAGACTAACCATTTATCTGCCATAGGGATCTGTGAGTCCAAGGGCTTTTGAATTTGTCTTACAGGCTAAAGTCTGAGTCGCCTTCTTTTTTACGCCTTCCACCAGGCCTCATGGCTGGTGCTGCTGGGGCCTTTACATCAACTCGCTTTTGTTGATCATCTAGGGCGACTGTCAATCCACCACGTATTGGACCTGTAGATGCCTTTCCACCAAAGGAAAGTGAATTTGGTAGAATAAGTGCAGCCATAGCAACACCGTGATGTTCAGAACCTGCAGTCACTTCATCAACTGCAACGTCAAAAGAAAGCACTTCTAAATCTCTACTAGCCAATCTTCGTTGCAAGTTTCGCCTCAGTAAAAGTGATGTCTCTTCATAATCAAGTTCTGTAGAAATTGTTGCTACCACTGCACACTCATCACCTTCAGGAGTAACACAAGCAGCCCATGCAACACCTGCACAAGCACTACCACCATCATAAGAATAAGACGTTGCAATGTGACATTCTACCAATGAACCCAATGGCAATGGGCGTGGAGTTGTAGCTTCGAAATTTAGAGGTAGCATCGCTCCTTTAACTTCGATTAATCTTGTATCTCCAAGACCCATTTCAACCAATCCTTGGTCATATGCATCCTCGGCGTTTTCACCCCACGGGGCTACCGCTGTCATCAGCCAACCTTGGCATCTATTTCGAATACGGCCCGTCTTCATGTTACAGGACAAGCCCAAGAGGTTCATGAATAACATGGTCATCGCAGCATATGGCCGCAGGATATCGAGGGGTGATTTTTCTAACCGCTATTGTATTGGTTCTAATCTCCATAGGTCTAGCAGTCATGGATCAAAATACCTCTAATATACTGATTTTTTCTGTAATCTTTTTATTGGTAATTCTAATACTATACTGGAAACTATTCAATGTTGAATCTACAAAAGTAGATTCTAAATCATCATCGCCGACTATTAGTCGACAAAGTAAAACAGCATCGACAATATTAGATGGCTCGATTATACTTTCCAGTGAAGTACCAGACCCACTTGATCAAGAACTAGATATCCCATTGATGTGATTAGAGTAATCTTACGGTTTCAAGATTCTTGGGAGCATAAGTTCTACACTTATATCTCTCTCTAAGTGTGTGGCCAAGTTCATTACACTTGTGATAATCACCGTGGTGGCAAATAATATTCTTTGGCTTGGGGTGTAGTTGATCAACAAATTCCAATAATTGTCTTCTGTCGGAATGACCAGAAAAACCATCAATAGTAACCATTTCACAGCCGACTTTAACAATCTCAGTTTTACCATTTATGATCATAGGTACTTCACCGAAACCTTTCTGTAATCTTCGACCAAGAGTTCCTTCTGCTTGATAGCCGACAAAGCAAAGAGAATTTCTTGCTTCATGAGCCCAATTCTTGAAGTATTCCATTACTGGACCGCCATTAAGCATTCCAGATGTTGCCAGAACTATACATGGAGAAGTATCCATGATTATACTTTCACGTAGTTCACGCCCTTTTACCGGCCTAAACCATTCACTTGTGAATGGGTTTTCACCATCATCTTGTAATAGTGATTTACGTAGGTTTTGAGTTAGATAATCCGGGTGCGAGGAATGTATCGCAGTAGCCTCTTGAATCATACCATCAAGCCAAACGGGTACAGGCTTAACTGTACCAGATCTAAATAATTCATCGATAGCAATCATAACTTCTTGACTTCTTCCAACTGCAAAAACCGGACAAATTATCTTACCGCCTCTTTGCAAAGTCCTAGTAACGATATCCTGTAATTCTTGATTGGCTTCCTGCCTTGATGGTTGATAATCACCAGATGCACCATAAGTTGATTCAATAACAAGGGTGTCAACTCTAGGGAATCTTGTATTAGCTGCGTCAAAGAGCCAAGATTTCTCATATTTTTGATCTCCACTAAATACAATATTATGCTTACCTTCAGCAACTTGAAGATGTACTGCAGATGATCCTAAAATATGTCCTGCATTGGAAAAGGTTAACTTGACATCAGGGGATATATCAGTTGTTTCACCCCAATCGACATCAACTACATGCTTCATACATGTTCGTATATCTTCCATATCATAAGCAGGACTCCTTCCTTCTGAACCGCTCACCTTGATGTAATCAGCTTGCAAAAGCAGCATTAAATCTCTAGTTGGTGGTGTACAATAAACTGGACCACGATATCCATATTTGAATAATACAGGTAACATTCCTGCATGATCTAGATGTGAGTGAGTTAATACAACTGCATCGAGTTTTTCTAAAGGTAGTGCTTCAGGTGCTGTAAAATATGGCATAGGATCTGTATCTGATGCAATATTGACTCCAACATCTATCATTATTCTTGATTCATTAGTGGTTACAAAATGACATGCTCTACCGACTTCTCTGTAGGAACCAAGTGCTGTTACACGTGCCCATGAAGATCCAGGACGTGTTGGACGATGCATATTCAATCCAAAGTCCTTCAATAATTTTCTTCTCTCTGTTGCATTAGCACTACGATAACCACGGATATCATGTACAGTCTTAGAAAAGATTGGAGGTGTTCTTTCAACTATTGGAATCCAGCCAGTTTTTTCGCGGATTTCATTAACATTAGCTCCTTTTCTTCCAACTGCATCACCTGGGCTTTTACATTGGATGATTACTTCACTAAAACATCCATCGAAATAGATCTGAGTTATTTCAGCTTCTTCGGGAATAATAGTCTCAATGGCAGATTTAGCATCAAGTTCTGAAACTAAGATTGACGCATCTGGCCTAATCTTTACTTTTCTACGTATTTTTTTGGCAATTTTACCAACTAGGCCTTCTCCGCCACCAAACTTTTCCGGTTGTTTGGTTACTATTGCAATATTTCCTGCTTCTAATTCAACTGAATATTCAATTGTATTCGGTACTATTTTCGATATCTCATCTTTTACTTGTTTAAATGTTAGGTGCATAAAATCACCCTCCTAACCCGATTCAATCAACAGTGTGTACTAGACACAATGCAGCGAACTGCGGGAAAATGAGTTCAAGAAAGTAATTTCTTGATTTGTTCTTGAGAAACTTGGACGTAACCATCTTTAGCGGTGATTACAGCCAAATCCATACCATTACCGGAGGCTGCATCACGCTGCCCCGATGCATAAAGGGAGTGGGCTGCAAGTTTCAATGCTTCGGTCTCTGACATCCCTTCTTTGAATCCATTTTCCAAGACACCATACATGTATGGAGAACCTGAACCTGTTGCACAATATTGGTCTGGAATAGATCCACCAGCAGAGTCAATTGAATAGACATGTCCGCCATCAGCATCAACACCTACTATCAATAATTGTACCCAATGGGATCTTCCAGAAAGAATGTTGGCAGTCAAAGTTGCTGCACCTTTTACAGTCATGTTCTGTTGTCTTCTTAATTCGAATAAGGCAACTTCAGCACATAGGGTTCTAGATAGTGATTGAGCATGACCTACTAAACCTGCAGTAGTTAAAGCTAGATTTTCTCCAATCTTGAATAATTTCTGTACGTTTTTGTTTGCAATAAAATGACCCATAGTAGCCCTATGGTCTGCTCCAACTACCACTCCTCCATCAAAAGTGATCCCAATTGTACTGGTTCCTGTCTTTAGAACATTGACTTCTGTATCCATCATCATATCTCCGCCGTAATCGACACCTATTGAACATTGGTGCGATATACCCTAATCCTTGTTCTATTTCAACCCCACGAACCCGTGCGGAAGGACAATAATGCAAATTGGCACCTAGTGCTGAAATCTATGGGAGTATTCTTGAGCCTGTACCACTCAGGTTAACTCATGAGGCGTCGGAGGGGTGTTGAACAGGATGAGTCCCAATCATCACTAGATTCCTTCTCTACAAATAAGGTCCCATCTATGCCAGATTTAGATAATCTTGCCAAAGCAGATAAAATACTCAATGAGAAAAAACCTGTTTCGGAAAGTTTTGAAGTTGGGGAATTGAATACCTTTGAAATGCCAAGTATGTCAAAAAGAGAGAAAACTCAATCTGCACCAGCAGGATTAGTTTATCATGATTTTGAAAAGATGTATCCTGAACCACCAATCAAAGATAATGAAAATGGTCTTGTTGTTCACAGAGCCGTCCTAAATGACATCACAGGCAGTTCGACCCTCCTTGATTGGCTTTCAGACGGGCATGCTGCAATAGTCGAGATGAATCGACTGATTAAGAGAGATGTAGAGTTCTCAACAGCAATAAAAAGATTACATGCCTTTATCGAAGGTGATCTTGGCGGTCAAATAATTCAAATCACAGATACAAGATTAATGCTATTACCTCCCGGATGTCGCGGATTAAAAGGTGTCGAAATGGAAGCTTTCGCAGCCAATGCCGATGAACTTGGCAGGCGGCGTTTGTGATGGAAGAGCAACCTGTTGACATCCCATGTCCGATTTGTAAAAAAGAGGGCGACTTGAAAATGGTCGCACATGTTAGCGAAATACCTTATTTTGGAGAACATACTCAAGTCACTGTACTATGTCATGCATGTGGTTGGAGGCAAACTGACTTCATACCTGCCGAAGGTAAAAAAGCAGGTGGGTGGAGTTTGGTGATTAAAGATGTTGAACAACTTAAATCGAGAGTTGTTCGCTCATCCTCATGTACTGTGAAACTATTGGAATTAGACTTACAGGTCAATCCCGGTAGTAGTGCAACTGGTTATGTATCTAATGTTGAGGGTGTTTTGAACCGATTTTTGGAAGTAGTAAATATGGTATTGAATGACCTGAAGTCTGACTTTGTGGAAAAGCAAAATGAAACTGATGAAGATGAGATTAGTAGTTTGATTAAGGATATTGAGAAACTCGAAGCAATGATTGAATCAATAGATAATGTAGGAACTAGTAAAAGTGAATCTCTGACATTAGAATTCCTTGATCCACATGGCAATTCAATGATAATTGATTCTAATGCAACTGAACGCGAACTTAGTGAAGATGAATTAGAAGCATTGCCAGTTGGACCGGAACCAGCTGTATTTTCAAAAAATGAACTATAATGCATCCGGTGCAAGGAAGTCCATTACCAGATGTTGGTTTTGATCTCTCATTTCTTGGTGCTCAAACATCCATTCAGTAGCCCTATCTATGCAGAGTTGTTTCATCTCACCCGCAAGTATTTTTCCAGCCCTATAATCTGAATTTATTGACTGCAGGAATTTATCATCATCTTCAAAAAAGTACATCATATACTGATATGCAACATCGATATCAGGATTCCCACCTAGCCTCCTATGTTCTTCAACTGTAGATTGACCGCCAGAAAAAGCACGCTTGATTTTCTTGGTTATCAAATCTAATTCATCACTAAGGAAAATTGTAGTCTTTGGCTGACTACTACTCATCTTATCACCGGTAAGGCCAACTGCAAAATGATGATATGTCGAAGAAGGTGCAAGTAATCCCATTCCCCCTAAAGACCTCTCATACTGCAGTAATTTTTTTCTGATTAGAATTTTATCATTGGATGTAGCCCCCGGTAATGTCACTGTTCCATGTTTAGGATTAGACATGATATCTGAATAACCAATTTCCTGTAATCGAGATACTATACCCTCAAAGATAGAAGCATGTTTTTGCTTATCGATTCTTCCATTGGGCTGTTGCCCAAGTATCTCTGCATTATCTTCTTGAATCGATAATCCGATAGTTACGCCTGAATTCTTGGCATCATTAACATTAAACCAATTGGTTTTGGCTGCCAAACCTCTAGTTAATCTTAGATGTGGGTCTTGGTCTACACCAACTGGAACAACGATTGGTCTTAGACCTCCATATTCTTCAGTTTGAGGATGTAAGATATCACCTACTTGGACCATTGGAGACTGTACATGGGCGAGGTTTGTATCTCCTGAAAAACCATAAATAGATTCGAATTCATTAAGGTTAGTTCTACGACCTAGTTGAAACCCTAGCCTTTGAACAATCGGTCTTCGGGATTGAAAGTATACTTGAGTCTTTTCAGGATCTAATCCTAAAGCAGCATAATTAGAAACATATTCTGCCAATGCAATCTCTCTACCCTTTGATAATGAAACTCCTCTTGTTGCTTGACTCTCTAAATCTGCGACAGCAATGGTGACATCGCCGCCTTGCTGTTGAAACCATTTTACTTGATCAATAACCATTGAGTGACCCATATGCATCTTACCACTTGGCATTAAGCCTGTTAAAACACCAAAGTCTTCACCCCTTTTCTTTGCATCAAGAATAACCCCTAAATCCCTATGTGCAAAAATAATTCCTCGCCGATGAAGTTTCGATGGTTCATTGATTTCAAGATTATTTAGTGAAGATAAACCAAATTGTTCAATGATTCGTGAATAATCTGTTGATTGATTACTACTCCATGGGTCCATCTTCACATCTTCACCTCCCATAGAATTGCCTCAATTAGTCGGTTGAACCAATCAAACATGAAGGCTTCGCTTGAGATTCAACATATTTGTTGATTCTATTCACTTTCATTAATTTTCGCTTGGTAATCTTTACTATTTTTGGCAAGAGGTCCTAGGCCCTCCTTTTTCAAAATAATCATCATCGCCAAAACTGCTGTAGCAGCTAATCCAAGTGCGACGTATGGAATCCATGGTGCATCACTCTGGGCTGGTCTTGGTTGGACTAACCAGGTAAATACAAGACCATCTTTATCGACAAACCTTTTTGACCATTTGAACAAATCTGTTGTTTCATGTGCAGCTATAGTAATGGCAGTAGTTTTATTATTCCAAAACTCTGACATACCTACGACATCATAGTCACTTGCATTAATCGAGATATTAACACGATTTCCATTAACCACCGTGAGGTGTAAGTACTGATTTTGATTATGGAAGTAACCTTCGCGAGAAGTTTTGGCCTCTGAGATATTTTCTAACTGCCCTGAATCACCGATAATAGAGTTTATTCTAGAATCACCAATATCAATTTTCCAAGTAAGTGGTACATTCCATCTTTCAGGATTTAGATTCTGGCATTGTTCGGTAATAAGAGACTCGAATTTTAGAATAAATTCCCCATCACTCTCAGTAATTTCATGGTCGAATTGGTAGCACTTACTAGCACTCCAATATGACCATGCTTGACCCCAAGTGGTCAACCAAGCATTTGCTTCTTCAGTAATGTATTGTTCAATATCTTTGTCGTGCCTGATAGTGGCATCATTAACCCTTCCAATCCAATAAAGATTAACTAAACCACCTTGTTCAACTGCATCTTTGACTTGTTCTTTTGAACCCACTATTTGTTCTAAACTGCCACCTCTGCGTCCAAGATTGTACCAATCCCAGGAATCCATAGGAGTATCATTAGCAGAGTGCCATGCTGAGCTAAGTAAATCAGTATTATCGCCATGTACCACAAATCCTTGTTCAGCAATTACATCATGCTGATTAACTGAAAGTCCAGGAGGAGTGAATGTAGAGATAGGGTGATTACCCCACTGATTTGCAATTACTCGGTCTTCTATGTACGTTCGACACTCTAAAGCAACTGCACCCGGATCTGCATTCCAAGACAGACCTTCCATACCATAGCATCCAAATTCATCACCATTCTGTAACCTCTCCTGGGCTAATGAAGTTTTTAGCCATCCATCTTCCTCCCATTCAACCTGTGCACTAACACCTGGAAATACGATAATCGAAGATAATAAGAATGTAATGAAAAATGGAATGATGAGGCTATTCTGGCATGAAGTAGACTCGCTCATACCACATGCTGAAATCTGATGACTTTGAAATTTGGTATTCGGCCAATAATCATACCTCGAAAAATCAATGATTAATTATTTCAAACAAGGCAATTATCAAATGTGGGCAAATTTGCGATGACTACATGCCGGATTCTTCTGCTATCGAGTCGGCTTGGAATGACTTGAAGCAATATTGGTATATTGAGCCATATAATGGGACAATTCCTATGACACCTGGATATTCATTATTAAGAGTGATAAGTTCCCCCTTGATTAGAGGATTTTGTAGAATTAGAGCAGTCGGGCTGAACAATATACCACAATCTGGAGCGACTATTTTGGCAGCAAATCACCTTTCGCATGCCGATCCAATATTAGTCATAACAGCATCTAGACGCAAGGTACACTACATGGCCAAAGACGGGCACTTCCGTAACTTTTGGCTTAGACAATTCATGAAAATGACTGGCCAGATTAGAACACATCGAGAATCTGGTGGAGATCAAGCACTATCATGTGCTGCTGATGTTTTAGCAGCAAATTCTGCATTAGGTATTTTCCCTGAAGGAACCAGATCAAAAAGGACTGAATCACCTATGCTTTTACCTGGTAAAACGGGTGTTGCTAGATTGGCTGCATCTTATCCAAAATCTGTCGTGGTCCCAATTGCAATAAATGGTACGCGAGAAATGATGGCGCCTCAAAAGCATAAATTTCCAAGGCTTTGGAAACGTGTAAGCATTAGTCCGGGGAAAGGAATTACTTGGTTAGAATGGCTTGTTGATACTGATGGCGGGAATGTATCAAAAGAGCAACTAATTGCGACCAAAGAACTTGAAGAACATGAAATAAAGTCTTTCCTCGCCCAACTCTATAGAAAATTTACAGATCAATTGATGGAAAGTATCAGTTCACTTGGAGCCCCATAATTGTGAAATCGTTATTTTTAAAAAAATCATTTCCAAACTCTAATATTTATTTAAAGTCCAATAACATTCAAAAAATTTTGACTCTAAACATAATGGTTTGGCCCTCATGATTCAATTAACTCAAAGATAACCATCAAGTGCTGTCTTCATCAACATTGGATTAGTGATAGAATGGATGAGTATCTAAAGCTGATAAATCACATTCTAGAAAATGGTGAAGAAAAAGGCGATAGAACCGGCACTGGAACACTATCTGTTTTTGGCTATCAGATGAGATTTGATTTATCTAAAGGATTTCCGATGGTCACAACTAAGAAATTACATCTAAAGTCGATAATCCATGAACTCTTATGGTTCCTTAAAGGAGATACTAATGTCAAATATCTCCAAGATAATGGAGTTAGAATATGGAATGAATGGGCTGATGAAAATGGGGATTTAGGTCCAGTTTATGGAAAGCAGTGGCGCAATTGGGAAACAAATGAAGGAAATGTCATTGATCAAATTAATCAAGCTATTGAAATGATAAATAATAATCCTAACAGTAGAAGAATAATCGTATCTGCATGGAATGTTGGAGAACTTGAACAAATGGCACTAATGCCATGTCATGCATTCTTCCAGTTTCATGTCGCCAATGGAAAACTAAATTGTCAATTATATCAAAGAAGTGCTGATGTATTCTTGGGAGTTCCTTTCAATATTGCATCATATGCTATTTTGACCCATATGATTGCTCAAATTTGTGAATTAGAACCTGGGACTTTTGTCCATACACTTGGAGATGCACACCTATACATGAATCATCTTGAACAGGCTAAATTACAAGTTAGCCGTCGACCACTGAATCTACCTAGATTAAAAATCAACCCTGAAATTAAAAATATTGATGATTTTAATTTTGAAGACTTCGAAGTGATAGATTATAATCACCACCCACATATTTCTGCACCAATTGCTATTTGAGATGATTATATGATTATTTTCATCTATGCTTGTGACTTGAACGGTGCGATAGGTAAAGATGGTAATCTACCTTGGAAACAATCATCTGATTTGCTACATTTCAAAACAGTGACCCTTGGGGGTACAATAGTCATGGGAAGAAAAACATGGGATAGTTTACCTGGCAGTTTACCTGGAAGAAGAAATATTGTTATGAGCAGAACTAGTCGGGATGATATTGAAGTAATGGATTACCAACAAGTAATTGATCTATCATTAGAACAGGATGTTTTCATCATTGGAGGGGGGGAAATATACCAATTATTCATCGAGGATGTCAAGGAATTACATCGAACTATTATTGAGACTGGAATAGAAGATGCAGATACATTCGCTCCAAATACTGAAGATTGTGGATTTCATTTAATTGGAGAGAGAAGGGTTAATGCTGGCCCTAGAGATCAGTATGATATGATATTTCAACACTTTATACGTTAGTTATCAGGCTTGTATTCTGTCACTCTAATCCCCAACCTACCAGTAAGTGCTTCACGCTTCATGATTCTAGCAAACTTCTTTTCGAATGATGATTTTAAATCAATATTCATTGCTAATGAGTGACCCATTAACAATATCAAAATATCTGCCATTTCCTCAGCACACTCTTCCAAAGGTTTTCCTTTGGTCACAGCGGCTGAAAGTTCACCTAATTCTTCGACTGTAAGAGCAATTCGGTAACCCATATCATGCCCATTCTTTGATTCAAAATCATGCTTATGATGGAATGATGCTACTTTTTTCATCATTTCTTCCCATTCATCCCTAGCCTCAAAATCCATCCATTGCTGGACACTCTTTCCTTCCATGGAGATGTTTATCGCCGACAGATGATAGAACTTGTCATCTACTTCAATAGTTCAACCAAGCAATGCCAAATTGGAGTCAGACGATTATTAGCCTGAGAAGATACTTCCTCGTGATTTAAATCTGCTTTTGAATCACCGGGTTCTCTGCCTGCCGCCCAATTTGAGGAGATACAAACTGCAACATAGGGAAGTTCTAGTTCCCGAGCTAGTTTTGCTTCACGAGGCATTGTCATACCAACCATATCGCCACCTAGTTTCTCAATCGCATCAATTTCTGCACGCGTTTCAAAATGTGGTCCTTGAGCAAGCCAGTATGTATATCGCAAAGATTCCTTTGAATTGAAATTTTGACATTTCCTAAGTACCGGTTCAAGCATTAGATTAATCTCGGTGGAAAAAGGTTCAGTTACTGAAGTAAATACGGCGTCATCATCATGAAAAGTAGTTGATACTCCTGTAAAGTCAATATATTGTTCCGCTAATGCTACTTTTCCTGGAGGAAAGTCAGATGCAATTGCACCTACTGAGCAAACTGCCATAATAGAATCACAACCGGAATCTTTCAATGCCATCATATTGGCTCGATGATCGATATTATGTGGTGGTTTATTGCTGCCATCAGCATTGTGATGTCTTTGTAGAAATATCAGTTCCTTGGATTGTGAACTACTTTCAAGAGTGATACATGTAAGAGGTACTTCTCCCCACTTGGTTTCAACCGTGAGATCATCACGACGTACTAACTTGAACCCTGCCTGTTCAATTTCTGAACCGAGACTCATCTCAATTAAACCAGTTCCACCGATTACGCCTAAGCGTTGCATAACACTGCCAAAAGATTCTCACTTGTCAAACCTGCGCACAGGAATGAGAGAAAATGCTCGGTTCATTCATTAAGGCGGTCAATCAATTCTGACTTCTTTCCTGAAACCGGCTTTCCTGCTGCTTTCAATAATTCCTTTAGTTGAGGAACTGTCATAGAAGTATAATCAATTTCCTCTGCACTAGATTCGACTACTTTCTTTTCAGCGACTTTTGGAGCCTTTTTGGTAGCTTTCTTTTCAGCGGCTTTTGGAGCCTTTTTGGTAGCTTTCTTTTCAGTAACAGTTTCAACTACAGCCTTTTCAGATTCGGGTTCAAGTGCTTCAGCAGCGTCAAGGATTGATGGAGTTTCTTCTTCATCTTCCTCTTCATCCATTGCCGCAGCTAAAGCAGCAGCCTTCTTGGCTTTAACTTCAGATTCAAGTCTAGTTTCTTCAGCATGAATCTCATCAAGTGTTGGGCCCTTTTCTGTCACTACACCATCTTGTAATAGCTGACTCTTTCTAATTGAAATTGAACGAATCGGGTAAATTGGTTTTACAGCCTTGCGGATTTCTTCTTCAAGATCTCCACCAAGAATTGATTCTTGTAGTTTTGAATAAGTATTCTTTGATGCAAATCCAATCATGACTTCACGAGCCTTTGCACGCATAGCTTGTTTTACGGATGTTTGAACACGCTTCTGTGTAATTGTCAATGGCTTTAGTCTAACCAAAAATCCATCGGTAGTTACGACATCAACAACGTCATCTATCTTACCACGGTAACGTCGAATTTGTCTTCTTACATGGTCTGTTTGATGGTGATGTCCAATGAATGTAGTCAAAGCATCTTGACCTACACATTCACTTACACGGAATTTTAGAATAACGTGCATCTTTGTAAAGTCGCCATTAAATTCTTGTAAAGTCATTTGGTAAACTCTACCCAGTATATGTTCATCTGACTCACCGAGAGTCTCTCCGATATTTTTGAAGTCCCATGGATGACGAGGGGCACGAATGGTGTACCATCGCTTCATCTTCCACTTATCACGCTGTTTACGTGCTGCTGCACGTGCTTTTGCACTTACTTTCTTTGCTGCCATCGGAATCATCTCGGTATGTCTTACGGGGGCTACCCCACTTGCAAGTTGCCGACTAACCACCCCTATTTGAAGAAGACTACTGTAATAGTAACCTAATTGGCCTGCTAATAGCCATATAGTTGGTTAAACTATTCAATAAGAATCATCTGGCCTAGACATGGGCCTACATCACTTGACATGGCGAGTCACCGCAAGTGGACTTGAAGATGAAGAGATTATTGCTGAAGCAATTTCGGTTTTGATTGGGGATGAGGAATTAGTCGATATTGAAAGAACTAGTTCATATCATGGCTCACACATACACCTGATCAGTGCATCGACTAAACGAAATAAAGTAGCCGTAAATTCATTAGCCAATCTTGGTTCAGAATGTTTAGATGAATTGATTGATACACTCGATGCAAGGCTTGATGAAAGTAATACAATTCACTTTCGATTAAGTCTTGATGAATTGATGGCAGGGAATGTAAAGATTGTAGAAAGTAATGTTAAATCTATCAAGGGTTATACTAAACTGGAAGTTTATCCGGGTCAATCTGCAAAAGAGGAAGCAAATAAAATACTTAACAGTGCAAAAAACATTTCTAAGTTTTAAAAATATAAATCCCAGTTGTGGTACTTTGCAAGGGATTAAGTATTGTTGGGATATGGGCTAGATGGGGAAGAAATAATGACACATGTAGTAACATCCGGTTGTGTAGATCACAAATACCAAGAATGCGTTGCAGTATGTCCCGTTGAGGCATTTAGAGAAGTCGATACTTACCTCGTAATAGATCCTGATGAATGCATAGACTGCGGCGCTTGTATACCTGAGTGCCCAGTAGATGCAATCTTTGCCGATATGGATGTCCCTGATGAAGAAGAATCTTGGATTGAAAGAAATGCCGTTGAATCAGTAGATGCTGAGATAGCAGAAGGTGAATCACCGGTACTTGCTGATTAAATTCACATCATCAACATTTAGGAGTAATTTAGATGACAATAGTAGATTTTAGTACACTTAGAAACGGCAGTGACCTGATAAAGCGAGGCTTTGCTAGAATGCAGCAAGGTGGAGTCATAATGGATGTTGTTAATCCAGAGCAAGCAGCAGTTGCAGAAGATTCTGGTGCGGTTGCTGTCATGGCACTTGAAAGAGTTCCAGCCGATATACGTAGAGACGGTGGAGTGGCTAGGATGAGTCACCCTGATATGATTCAAGGAATACTTGATTGCACATCAATACCTGTAATGGCCAAAGCAAGAATTGGCCATGAAGGAGAGGCAAGAATACTGGAATCCATGGGTGTTGATATGGTTGATGAATCAGAAGTACTTACACCAGCTGATCCTTTCTTCCACATCAATAAGAAATCTTATGAGATTCCATTCGTATGCGGAGCTACAGAATTAGGTGAAGCAGTACGTAGAATATGGGAAGGGGCTTCAATGATTCGAACCAAAGGTGAAGCCGGGACTGGGAACGTAGTCGCTGCTGTAACACATGCCAGAATTATCGATCAAGAGATTAGACAGATACAGAACCTTGATGATTCAGGTATTTCTGATACTGCTGAAATGATAATGGAAAGATATAGAGTCCTATCCAATGAATCCAAACTTCCTGGAAATTATAATATGACTCCTTTTGGAGAAATAAATCAACAGATGCATGATGAAATAGCCTCAATTCTAAATGATGTTCAAAGGATGCAAAGACTACCAGTTGTAACTTTTTCAGCCGGTGGTATTGCTACACCTGCAGATGCTTCATTGATGATGCGAATGGGTATGGATGGAGTGTTTGTTGGCTCTGGAATTTTTAAATCAGAAGATCCAAAAACTATGGCTGATGCAATAGTAATGGCAACGGCTCACTATAATGATGGTGCTAAAGTTACTGAAGCAATGGCAATGACACTTGGTTCAGCAATGAAAGGTGATGAACTAGAAACTCTAGAAGTTAGATTAGACAAACGTGGCTGGTAATTCACTCCAATGGATTATCGATTCCTTCTTCACCCAAAGTCCATTTTAGAGTCTTAACCACTCCTTGAAGTGCCTTATAGGTCCTTACTGATTCTTTCATCCCGTCAAGGTCACCATTTTTACGACATTGTTCATACCATTCTTTCCACTGTACAAGCTTACTTTCAGCCTCTGTTAGCATCTCTTCAATTTCTTCCCAAGTTCTATTGTAAGAACGGTTAGGACTCGCCTCATCTACTGACATCCGACTCAATCCATGGCGACACAATTTAATATTTGATTTCTACGCTAATTTGTAGCATCATTGCATCTTTTTAGAATCTAGTATTGAGCCTTTCGAAATGATAGCACCATCACCAATTATACATTTTTTAATTATGCAGTTATCTTCTATAATGACATTGCATCCTAGAACTGATTCCATTACCTGACAATTTTCACCAATTGTGCTATTCGCCATAATCAAAGAATTAGATAATAATGTGTTTTCACCAACCTTAACATTATTTGACAATAGGCTTCCATTGTTATCTCCCATGGAATTAGATGATGAAAACTCAAACCCATTTCCTTCAGTAATTATTCCATCAGGCATAGGAAATGGTAGATTATCCATCTGCTCAATCAAAACTTTTTGAGCTCTAATCAACTCATCAGGAACCCCTACATCAAACCAAACACCATCAATTTTCTTAGCATATATGGGCCATTCCATCTCTAATAATAAAGGAAATAACTGTTTACTAAAATCAAATTTCTCTCCCTTTGGAACCAATTCTAATACCTCAGGCTCAATTATGTATAATCCCGCATTTATCACATTACTGAAGGCATCTTCTAATTTTGGCTTTTCTTGAAATTTACATACAAAACCTTCTGAAAGACCACTATCTAATACCCCATTGATTGAATTAGATAATCCAACTATTCCAAATTCAGAAGGGTTTTCCACCTCCCATAAGGCCATTGTGACCTTGGCATCAGAATTTCTGTGAGCATCTATTAATTTATTTAGGTCACATGAAAGTACTGAATCGCCTGAACCAACTATGAAGGTTTCATTTAACTCATCTATCAATAATCGGACACTTCCTGCTGTACCCATAGGCGTATTTTCTTGATTTATAATCGAGTCTTCCAACATATTACTGCCCTTTGACCAAGAATCTACCAACTCTTCTAGCATCTCACCTCGATAGCCAGTTGTTACAATGATTTTACTGACCCCAGCATTGACCATAGCATCTTTGACATATTCAATTACTGGACGTCCAAGTACCTCGACCATAGGTTTTGGCCTATTAGCAGTCAGTGGGAATAATCTACTTCCCTGGCCACCAGCCATTATGACTCCATACATATTTGCACCTCATCTCTTACGGGATGCATTCATGTTTATTCGGCGCATGTTTTTCTTCTTAGATGACTTACTAGAAGATCCACTACTTAGTAAATCCTCACTACTCAAACCACCAAAGGTCAGACTACCTGTCTCTAGGAGTTGTTTGGTCAAAGACTCAGCAACCTCTTCGGATTGCGCACCTGTTTTCATTACTTTAGCAATGGCTTTATTGTGGTCTACCATCCAAGATTTCCTTTCAGCTTTGGCCATATTTAATTCACCTTTAGCCTTATTAACATCAATCATAAGTTCATCAATCTTTGAATGTATCTCGTTAGCCTTTTCTCTAAATTCTAAGAACTCAATATGAAATCTATCTCCTTCGGATTTCAAAAAGTCTCGATGAGCAAATACTTCATCCACCTCAGGAGATTTAGCATTAGCCCTACCAACTGCCTCAATCATTGATTTGTGAGCTGAATCGGCTTCTGCTTTTAGAGTCTTGATAGCTGAATCTAAATCAGATAAGTCTACACTAACTAGTTCGAACTTTACAACTTCAGGTTCTAATTCTTCAAGTCTTCTAGAAAACCTTTTGATATTTTCAACCATTTCTTTTTCTTTCTTGATACCGACTGATGAGGTTTCAAATTTCTTCTCAAGTGCATCAACCTCTTGCTTAAGTTGTGCATATTCAGCAGTTGCTGAGCGCTTCTCGCCATGTTCTGTACGACGACCCTTGATTTGAGTAATCAAGTCCCTCAACTGTGATTGAATGGCATTTCTTTTTTCCTTGAATAATTTTATTTCTGAACGTATTACTTTAACTTCAGCCAATAATAAATCAATCTTTTCTTTGTGCTCCTTATACTGAGACTGAACTGAATTTCTCTTATCTGCAGAAACACGTGCTTGATCATTAAAACTATTTCTGATTTCTCGCATCCTACGTACTTTAGTTTCCATAGCATGGAGCCTTTCATGAAGATCACTATCCGGCTTTTCTTCACCGTCGCCAAACTTCCCGCGCATGTTCTGTCGTATACATACTGCATTTCAATGCTATGCAAATATAAGAATGCAGATGTCATACAAAATTAAAGATTGAAACCACTGTTGCAGCAATAATTCCTAACCCGCCTACTACTGTCATAACCAATGAACTTGATGATCTAATTCGCTCTTTGAATTCAGACCTAATACGGACATTCATTTGTGAACCAACCAATAATTCTCCACTTTCTTCTTCTAATCGAACTGAAACTGTGGCTTCACCAAATCTTTCCGGAAGTAGAGTTTGCCAAGCAACAGTACCATCTCTTAGCAGACCTGACATCACTGCTAGAATGTCATTATTACCAATTTCAGAAACTGGAATAGCATTATCTGGCCACCACTTTTGTTCACCTGGTTCAAGTCGATATGTCATAGCCAAATCATGGGGACGGAAATCTGGAGATTGAACTCTCAAAACCAAAGTCCTCGAAGTATCTGAAAGATTATGCATATAGGTAAATAAATTGGCCTTCTTATGTACTATATTCTCCATGTCGACTTCAAAGATAATCTCATCATTCAATGTTTTTCTGCCAGCTGAAAGATCTTCTTCAATCCTACCAATCATCCGGAAAAAGGCTGGAGTTCTAGATTCCAAATGTTCTATAATAGTTAACCATTCTTCGATTGTAAAAACTGGATGTTCTTTGACATAAGTAACTCCCTTCTTTGATAAAATCTCTCCAAGCTCTGCATAAACAGATGAAATATCCAATCCCTTGGAGTGTTTGTATAGAATCATCATCATTTTCTCCCTAGCAAACCGGGGTTCAATTCCTCTTTTTACGAAACCTTCAACACCCTTTACAAAGGATTCATATTCAGTTTTTAGAAGTGGGTCTAATTGAGATTTTACTAGTTCACTAAATACCATATCGAGAGTCGAAGGGTGAACTGGTGGAACATAAGAATTCAATAGACCTGTCCTCTCCGCCATATTGAATATTGAATTTCGTGTAGAGATGTGTTGACCTAGTGATAAGACAGTGAAGGAAAATGAAAATAATAGATAGTTTCTGCCACTATCGGTTTGTATTCCAACAAATGCGATACCTGAAATTGAGAGGATTGCAAGCATTGCATAACTTAATGCAAAGAAGTGTTTAGTTGCAGATTTATTTAGTAATTCCTCTAATGGAGAAAAGCCGTGTAAAGAGCGCACTGAAAGATGCAAGTCTTCTGCCTCCTTAACACCGGATTGAAAGTTTTGAATAGATAAATTAACCCGGTGTCTGTGTAAAGTCATAGAAAGAATATAACCTAACTGAATAACAAAAACTAGAGCAACTAATAATGTCGCAAAACTAAATTCGATTGTCGGCTCAACAAAGTCATTCCACCATTCAGGAGATTCTGTGGAGAAAGCCCATGCCCCGAAAAATGCCAATATGGCAAATCCAGGTAAAAACAAAAGAAGCCTCATTCCAAAACTTATCAATTGGTTATCCAATGCATAAAGGAACTTTTCATCATTCCATTTGCGTAATGATTTCATCTTAATCCCTTTGACAGAATTTACAGGAGTATTTGTGCTTGAAGATACATCTGTCAAATCACTTGTTTCGGATGAATCATCGGAGGACGTTTGCAATTCTACATCATCGCCCATGACGTCTCTAAATCGCATCAACACTAAAGCATTGACATTGATTAGGCTAGGATTATATTAAATCTAAGATTATTTTGGAAGCCAGTGAATCGCTCACTTCTAGAATTTGCTTGGAATCGGATAGTTTAAGTTGCCCATCATTGATTACTTCAACACCAATTTCAACACCGATGGAGCGTAATAGTTTCAAATCGTAATCCGATGCTATAATCATAGATATAATTCCTTTACTTTTTATTTTTAAATCGGATAATTGGTATAACTTTTCAGACTCTAAAGATAATCTTTCTTTGAGTTCAGGTTTGATATCTGGGATATCACGACCGCTTGGATCAAGTATCGGATTACCTAGATAAATCGATAATGCTACATCTAAATCATCATCGATTGCATGTTCTAACCGACATGCTGTTTCATGGTGGTTTCCTTCAAATGGTAAATGTTCAAGCAAAACCTCAGCCAATCTATGCCTGCGCTTCATCATTTTACCATGCTTTAGACCCTTTGGAGTCAATGAGGAACCTTTGTAGGGTACATAATCTAAAAACCCTTTAACTGCTAATCTTTGAACCATCTCAGTTGCAGAGGCAGGTGAAATTTTCAAAGATTCTGCGAGTTTTCCAGTCCTTACTCTAGCCTCAGAGTCTCTTTCATAAAACTCATACATAGTTTCAAGATATTCATCTTCAAACTCTTGAAAGTGCCCACTGCTCACATCTATGCGAAGAATCTCTATTTCTTGAATCTATCCCAACTATTGTGCCTTGAAGATTGATTTACATGCTGGACATCTTACTGAACCTGCGTAAGAACTAGGAATTCTAAGTGTTTGTGTACATTCTGGGCAAGCCACTTCAGTTTTACCATCATCTTGTGCCTCTGTTTGATTTTGTTGTTCCTGTTCCTCTACTTCAGGTTCCGAGTCATCTTCTTTGACAGACTCTCTTGTAGGGTCTTTTTTCTCTTCAACTTCAAAACTATGCGTACAATCAGGGCATCTAACAGAACCTGAATAATCACTTGGGATTCTTAGTTGACGAGAACATTCAGGACAGCCAACTTGTATCTTAATTTCAGAAACGTCCGACTTCTTTTCAGATTTAGTAATTTTTGCTTCTTTCTTCCCTTTACCAGTGTTGGAGTTATTATTTCTAAAGCGAATAACCAATATGATTATTGATGCAAGGGCAATACCTCCTAACATTCCTGACCAAGGGATCTCAAATGATTCCTCTTCGACTTGAGTTGCTGATGAAATAAAGATCATTTCAGCTTTAATCATTTGGCCTGAAATCATCCATGTTGCAACCAGAGACACTTCATCACCCTCTGGCCATGTTATTGTGAAAACTTCATTTTGACTAGTTTGGGAATTGATAAGAGATATTTCCCTTTCCTCTATCATTAAACCTGAACTGGTACGAAGAATTAAAGTCCCTTCAGAACCACTAATTAGCCCTGTATTTTCTAAGTTGATAGTAACTTCAGTCTTATCTCCAAAAGATGGGCGATTTGGTAGAGTTTGTGATTCAAAAGAAATCGAGTATAAAGCTCTCTCTTGCGGTATATCCAAACTGAGTGAAGAAAAGCCAAATCCTGAAACCCAATTGACCTCAGTAGCTCTAATAATTACTTTTTCGGCATCAACAAATCCAATGTCCATACTACCTTCTGTCTGCCCAGCTGGCAATGACATAATTGTATCAACCATATATCTCTCTTCAAGTGAGTCAATATATCCTAACCTTATACGTACATCCCTATTAACTCCTTCAGAAAGAATAACACTCCATTGAAAAGATAAACCTTCTTGCTCACTCCAAGTAACAGAAGGAATTGAAATAGCAATATTTTGCCGATCTGCCACTGAAAGATTAATTTTACCAGATAGTCCTAAATCGATTGAACCATCAATTGATTGTAAAGTCCAATTTATCATTTGCAGACCTAGAGAAGTTAGAGGCACATTTACAGTAACTTCTCCGGCTTGATCGACCTCTAATTGAATTGAAGCCCCTACATAAGTGACTCCAGATAATTCACCAACTAAGTTTACATTTCCAGTTTCACTACCATGGTTTCGTACTAGAAGAGATAATCTAACATCATCCCCTTCATGCCATGGTCCAAGTAATGCTGCGGGAGTATTACCTCCTGCTGACTCGAATTCCGCAGATTCAACCTGTAAAGTTAGATTTACGGAATCTTGTGACTGCAATGAAATTCTTTCACCTAAAGCAATACACCCCAATATACCAGGACGCGCAGTAGTTGATACTGCCAACTTAAGATTAGAGTTTGCTAATATCTCAATACTACTATTTAGAATAATCAAACCTTCAAAGTTACAGATAATATTGCCATCAAATCCCACATCACCTGAATTAAATACCGAAAGATTCCAATCCATCTCATTTCCAGCAATTACATCTGTAGTCACTTCTTCCAATATTAATGATAGAATAGGTAGCGGGGGTGGACTAATAGTTGTCGTAAAAGAAACTCTTTCATCAGATGGATACCCGTCATTTGAATCATTAAGTTCAATTAGAATTGAGATTATGCCTTCATGGACAGGTATTGAGGAATTATAAAAATGAATAATAGTCTGCATGGATGGAACAGATATAACATTAGATGTAGTGTTAGAAAAGGTGGTAGAGTCACTAACATTGATGGTCAGTGTACCATTCCAATCAAAGTCACCTTCATTCATTACTGGTATTTGCAATTGGACATAATCGCCATCATTGACTGAAAGGTTACCGGTGTATTGACCACTAGAATCGAGCCCTTCCAATAATATTTCATTACTTTGACCAAGAGATATATTTAATGGTTTTAATATTTGTAGAGTTCTCTGGAAAGATGACTGGTGGGTTGGATTTGAAAATGCCACATCACCAGTTAATTCGATCATCACAACAACATAACCATACGATAAATCGGTAAAGTTCTGAATTATCGTAATCGAAGAACCTGTCGACAAAGAAAAATTTTGCATAGTGGAAAAGGTTTCTTCGCCTCCAATTGTTGCTAACTTCAACGAAATATTACCCGAAGATGTTGGATTAATCGGAGTTCCAATAACTTCAATATCGAATTCCAATTGATAAAAGTCATCCTCAGTTGCTTGAAAGTCTTGCAATGAAATTGTACTGAGATTTATTGAAGCACCATCCGAACTTGCAGAAACTAAAGGGAAGTAAATAGGGCAAATCAACAACATTAGAGCCAAACCATAGCACAGTCTGTTTACACCACTCACAACGCCCACGTTTATCCTAATAATAGGGGGTTCTTCACCTTCTCGCCTAAAACGACTCCTGCGCCATGTTTATTCAAGGTTGAAATCTGGCCCGCATGTATGACTCCGCAAGACCTGCTCGCGATTTCTCCGGAATTCCTAGCGAAAGCGGTTCTACATCGTCGTGAAAAATTAGTATCTAAATTACCAGAACAGATGTCTAAAAGGCAGGATGAAAGGCAAAATGCAGAAAAACTAGCTCGGAGTTCAAAAGCTAAAAGAGATGATTTAAATTCTAAAGTTGCTAACTTGAAAAAGGAAAGAAATGATGCTCAGACAGGGGCTCAAGAATTAATAATTAAATTGAGGTCACTTTCAAAGCAAAACTCCAGCAGCGAATTTACTGTTAAAACAAATACTAAGATAGAATCAAAGCAAGAAAAACAAGATGATGAAAATTCACTATCTACGATAAAAGATTTACAATCTGTACTTTTAGAACATCAAGGATGGTCTAATGAAAATATTGATTCTAAAGATATAATGGCCCAGATGAATGAATTGCATGAACAAGCAACAAAATTACTTGAAGCAGGACAAAAGGCACATTATGCAATGGTAGAATTATCAAAAGAGAATAATAAAGTTCAATCTATTTGGCTAGAGAATGAATCCCATAGACGAAGATGTGAATCAAGGTATACCAAACTAAATCGTTCCAAAAAGGAAAGCGATGATGGTGTCGAGTTTTGGAGTCAGCAAATAAAAAGTGATTTTACGGAATTGCTTGCAGATGCTAAACGAGTAAGCGATGGTGGTCTTTCAAGTAGAACATTGATGAAACAAAATTCCAATAAACCGGATAAAAGGAGGAAAAAGTGATGTCCTCAAGGTGTGATAAAACTGGTTTTACAGATAGTCAGCAAAAGAGATGGGCTCTTTTCCATAAAATGGCCACTGGGGGATCGCAAGATATAGAGCCCCGAGATATCGACCAAAGCAAAATTGAAAAACTGAGTAAAGACATTACTGAATTCAGTGCTGGGCAAACAATTTCAAAAGAGATAGAAGAGCGTAAAATGGGAATCATAAAACATCTCAAAAGACGTTTGGACATGAAGTTTAGAGGCTCAAAACTATCGACATTCGGTTCATCAGAATCCGGTTTAGGTTTACAAAATGGAGATATTGATTTATGCCTAGAATTCAAAGGTGAAAAGCCAAAGAAAGTACTTACTAAAATCGCAAGAATGCTTAGAGATGATGGAATGGATGATGTCACATTAATTTCTCATGCCAAAGTACCAATTGTCAAATTCATCGATAAGAGAAGTAGAATTCCAATCGATATATCGATCAATAATAGTCTTGCTATTTATAATACACAATTATTGAAATCATATCGTGATTGTGATAAAAGAGTTCGCCCATTCATATTAGCAATCAAACACTGGGCACTGCATAGAGGCATCTGTAACGCTGCTTATGGAACATTCTCATCTTATGCTTGGACTTTGATCGGATTACAGAAATTACAAATCTGTCAACCACCAGTTATTCCAAATATTCAACAAGGAGAAAAAAGAATATTAAAGAAAGTAGAAGGAGAAGAATATGATTTGACTATGCATCAAAATCCTTCACAGTTAATCAAGCAATTAAACCAACAAAATATCGGCCAATTAGTCTTAGAGTTCTTTGAGTTCTTTGCTACTAAATGGCCTTGGGATGAAAATGTACTTTCAATACGCACAGGGCAAATGATTTCTCGCAAAGATAAAAATTGGCCTGAACAGAAACCAAAGGTAATGGATTCAATAATTGATGAGAAAATACAGAGGTTGGGCAAACATAGCCTCCCTGTTGAAGATCCATTTGACCTAATGCATGATTTAAGTCGAGTCCTAAGGTCTGAAGGAGTACTTGACATTAGAGAAGAATTCTTACGTGCTTGGACTATTTTGAAGGATGGCGGCGATTGGAAAAAACTTACAAAAACTAAATTCCCAGAACTGATTAGTGATACACCTAATACTGATTTATTCGATGACCTTAGACTACTGCCTGATAATCAAGTTGTTGAAAACTTAGAAACTCTTCGTAAACAGTTATCTGAAAAAGATAGTGAATTGGAAATAAGAAAAACTGAAAGGAAAAATGCAATCGAAATGTCGAAAGCATTACGTAAGAATTCTGAATTATCCAAAGAAGAAAGTGAACTTGCCAACACACTAAAGCCAAGACGTGACAAAATCGAACAGGTAAAGAAACTGCGAGATACTGTAAACAATAATTACATCCCAGTTCACTGGATTGAAGATGAAATGAATAAAGTGTATAAGCGATTAACTGAAGATATTGACCTAATGCGTATTCCATCATTAGAGAAAGAGAAAGATTTGTTTTCATGGTTCTTTGAATTACAAAGTATGCATCAGCATTCTAAGAAAACTCGAGAGTTACATAACCAATTCGTTACATTACTAGATGAACAAAAAACTACACTCTCAAAACTTGATAACGTCAAGCAAGAAGATCGATTAGACACTCAGTTCGGGAAGTATTCTGATTTTGATGATTTAGCTCATAAGTTGCTTCTTGAAATGAATCCAATGCATAATGAAAGAAGAGTCCTAAGGAGAGAGATTGGTAGATTAGAAGCCTGGTTACGAATTTCTAAGAATAATAATTCTAAGCAGTCTGGTGATAGAAGAAGAAGTAAGCAAAAATTCAATAAGAAATCAAATTACAGTAAGAATAATGTTCATGCTGAAGAAATAAAATCTAGAGCAGCATCTGGTGAATCATTTTCACTATCAGACTTAGGAGTGCTATTGAACAGTGGCGGCTTATCCTCGATATCCTCTAATAAAGATGAAACTAAAGATAAAAAGAAATCAAGATCCAAGAATCGTAAAACTTCACCCCATAGAGGCAATCGGGGTCGCTCGAAAAAGAGCAATTGATTAGTGGTTATTATGTCTAACATCCAGTGGGTGTTTGGTCTCAAACCAGAATCTATGACTTTGGAATGGAGAGATAGAGTCAGAGAATTATTCTTACAAGAAACTGATGAATTATACAAAGATTCATCGATAATAAACCTAGCAATCCCGGAATGGGATGGTAATTTGATGCTTATTGACCAAGATGAGTATCCTAATCCTGCATCTTTGAAGGGATTACTATGGTGTAAGCCATTTCTTGAAGACACGGTTAGAGTTGTTGCATTTGTCATCGTAGAGTCATTACAAGCCAAGGGATTTGGTAGCATCGCTTGGAACATTATGACTAGAAAATTGAAAATCGATGGTAAAAGTCATGTCCAATTGGAAGTAAAAAGTTCTAATATCAAAGCCCAAGAATTCTATAGAAAAAGGGACATGGAAATAATATCTCGTATCGATATGTATTACAAAGATGAACATGGATATATGATGCGAGGCAAATTATAGAGTATTTCATCTATCATTAATCTCAAAGGTTATGCCCCTCCTCCAATAAGGTAGCATTATGGAGAGATTCATAATATCTGATCTTCTCAGAATTAAGGGTATTACAAATGTGGCATTGTTAGATAAAGATGGACTTGTTGTTTCGACAGGCATTGAACACCATCAGCAAACTAAAGATATTAGTAAAATAGCCGATATGATTCGAACTAAAGATAATTTTTCAAGAATCACCATCACCAGCGAGAAAGCGATACTTATTGTCGATAGTTTAGAGACTGGATTTAGACTTGTTTCTTGGTGTGAACAGTCATGTAATTTAGGATTGATTAGAAATGGCCTGGATAACTCAATTAACAAGCTAAATGCGTACTTATCTTCGAGAGTTTCTTGATTTTTAGTTAAGGTTTTTTCAATTTAACAATATCAAGCATTAAATGGAGGATATTGGTCGCACAGTCAGCGTAAGATGGAAATCTTACGTGAACAGGTGCGTAAAACTATGTCTGGAATGAAAGTTAGTCTCGAAGAAAAAAGGAAAATGGTAGATGGAAAAGCAACAACCTATCGTACAACAAGAGATGAATGGAATCAAAAAACTAAAGAAAATACCTCCGCTCGGAATGAACTTAATTCTGAAGTCCGCGAGTTGATTGTTCAAGTTAAGGGACAAAGAGAAATTCGTGAACAAATGAATGAACTTGTCAGAGAAAAGAAAAATGCTCGACAAGAAGCAAATAAGTTAGTTAGAGACGCAAAAGCAATTATTGATCAATCTAAATCTCCAGAGCCCCCTAGTAATGACGGTGGACGTGGAAAGCGTGGAAGGGATAGACCTGATACCGTTCAATCGTTATCACGTGAACTAAACCGTCTTGAATCTGAATTCGAACGTGGTCAACACACTGGAAAGAATGAAACAAAGGTAATGAAGAGAATGAAAGAGATTTCTTCAAAACTTAAGAAAATGAAAAGTGCTGAAGATTCAAATGGTGGATTGAAGTCAGCAAGAGAAGAATTACGAACTGCTATTGAACAGCAAGATATGGCTCATGAAGAGGTTCAAACTGCAGCTCAAGCAGCACAAGAGGCTCACGAATTGATGCTTCAATGGAATAAAGAAGTCGATAAGCAACGCGAAAAGGCAGAATCATGCCACCGTGATCTACGCCGTTCCAAGAAAGAAGCCGATAAAGCGCATCACCTGTATATCGTATCTCTAAGATGCCTTCACTCAATACAAGATATTCTTAGAGCCATGAGAGGTTCTGATGCTGGCGAAGGTCAAAGAAAGAGTGCAAGAGGTCAAGTTCAAGATCTTATGTCTAAGTTGATGTCTGGAGAGACATTATCTACAGAAGAATTGATGCAACTGCAAAAATTCGACTGAAATATGAATCGTAGCAATCAAAGACTCTCTGCGCAACCATACAATCATCGGGAGGAATGAAAGTTGATTTCAAATGATGATATTGCGGCCATTGTCGAGGACTATGACCGTCTCAAATTACGTATTGGTATGACTGCATCTCACTCTGCTTTAGACATCTGTGATGGAGCAATAGAAGAAGGGTTTCCAACAGTCGCTTATTGTAAAGAAGGAAGACATAAAACCTATGCTAACTATTTCAAAACCCAAAGGTCTAGTTCCGGAAGAGTAGTTCGTGGAATGGTGGATAAGGCGATTGTTTTATCTTCCTTTAACGATGTGATGAATACTGACTTGCAAGAGGAAATGAGAAAGAGAAATGTTATTTATATCCCTAATCGTTCATTCACTTCATACTCATCAATCGAGGATGTTGAAACTAAGTTCAAAGTACCATTATTTGGCTCAAGAAACATGCTAAGAATGGAAGAAAGAACCGAAGAACAGGATTATTATTGGATCTTAGATAAAGCAGGCCTACCTTATCCTGAAGCGATTAATGATCCACAAGACATCGATTGCTTAGTAATTGTCAAACTACACCATGCACAAAAGAAATTAGAAAGAGGTTTCTTTACTTGTGCCTCATATAGTGAATATCAAGAAAAATCTCAAGCACTACTGGCTGAAGGAGTTATTGATGAAGAGTCTCTAACAGGTGCAAGAATTGAAAGATATGTTATTGGTCCTGTGTTTAATTTAAATTTCTTCTATAGTCCACTCGCTGAAGAAGGTGAAAAATTGGAACTTCTAGGTGTTGACTGGCGCTTTGAATCGTCGTTAGACGGCCATGTAAGATTGCCTGCTCCTCAACAAATGACTATGCCGCTTCATCAACAGATACCGGAAATGACAGTCGTTGGGCACAATACTGCAACTATTCGAGAATCATTATTGGAGAAGGCATTTGAATTGGGGGAGAAGTTCATCAAAGCCAGCAAGGAACATTACGACCCTGGTATTATTGGACCGTTCTGTCTTCAAACCTGTATTGACAAAGATATGAATTACTACATCTATGATGTTGCACCACGTTTAGGTGGAGGAACTAATGTTCATGTCAGTGTTGGTCATCCATATGGAAATGCGACATGGCGTAAACCTATGTCAAGTGGTCGAAGAATAGCAATGGAACTAAGGCTTGCAGCAGAACAAGATAGACTTCTTGAAGTTCTAACTTGAACTGATGTATTGTATCGTTTGACGATTATCTCTAATCAGACTTGTTGCCAATCATTACCATTCCACCACATGGTTACTCCATTATCCATTGATCTCCAAGTATTACCCGATTCATCAGTCCATTGTTGGACTACAGCAGGTTGTACAATCATAGATTGAGCCATAACTGGTTGAGCAATTTCTTGGTGAATACCAACACTAGTCGGATGGAAAGATTGGTTTTGCCCAGGTAATACATTCAAATCCGACTCATTTTTAGTTAGAATATCAACGCTTTTATTTTTTCTCTTAAGTATAAATACTACTGATAAACCACCAATCAGTAAAGAGATTATACCAATAATTAGAATTAATTGTTGTTTATCTTCTTTCTCCTCGGCTGCTTTACTAGCAGCTAACTCTTCTTCGATTAATTGTAAATTATCTCCTACACCATCTGCATCTGAATCCATTGTCTCATTTGCATCATTCGGGAATGCATCTGCATTATCTCCAACATCATCTCCATCAGAATCTATTGTCTCATTTGCATCATTCGGGAATGCATCTGCATTATCTCCAACATCATCTCCATCAGAATCCATGGTCTCATTTACATCATTAGGGAATGCATCTGCATTGTCTCCAACACCATCTAGATCGGAATCCATGGTCTCATTTACGTCATTAGGGAAGGCATCTGCATTATCTCCAACTTCGTCACCATCGGAATCCATTGTCTCATTTGCATCATTAGGGAAGGCATCTGCATTATCTCCAACTTCGTCATCATCGGAATCCACTGTTTCATTTGCATCATTAGGGAAAGCATCTGCATTATTTCCACTAATGTTATCACCAAATCCATCACCATCTTCATCAGAATGCTGAGTTGTATCAGTCGGGAAAGCATCTGGATTATTTCCGCTAATGTTATCACCAAACCCATCACCATCAGAATCTACCCATTGTGTACTATCAGTTGGGAATCTATCCCCATTTAAGCCATCAGAGTTATCTCCATATCCATCACCATCAGAATCAAACCATTGTGTAGAGTCATTGGGCCATAAATCAGCATTATTTCCTGCTTGATTATCTCCGTATCCATCACCATCGGAATCTGCCGATTGAGTAGAATCATTAGGGAAAGCATCTGCATTATTTCCACTAATGTTATCACCAAATCCATCACCATCTACATCAGAATGCTGAGTTGTATCAGTCGGGAAAGCATCTGGATTATTTCCTGCTTGATTGTCGCCATATCCATCACCATCAGAATCTGTCCATTGGGTTCCATCAGCCGGGAATTTATCCCCATTTACTCCATCTGAGTTATCTCCGTATCCATCACCATCAGAATCAAACCATTGTGTAGAGTCATTGGGCCATAAATCAGCATTATTTCCTGCTTGATTATCTCCATAGCCATCGCCATCAGAATCTGTGATTTGTGTCGAATCATCAGGGAAAGCGTCATCTCCATCAACTGTTCCATCTCCATCTGAATCAAAATCTACAATATTAGCAAAACCTGGACATGATACTTCAGTTCCTAGATCAGTACCATCATCAGGTGTAACCTTAACCGTCCATGATTGACCAATCGATGTGGCAGAAGATGACAGTGTTAGCATATCATTATAATTAGACTCAAGAACACTATCAGCAAACCAGCGTACTTGTGAATTAGCTTCAATATCACCATCAGGGTCTTGGAAAGTATAACTTACAGTTATCGCTTGGTTTTCGTAAACATCACCATTCGGATTGATGGCACAATTTTCTGCAGTTGGTGGAGTGTTTGGAGGATTCGGATTTTCTCCAGCAGTCCATGAACCAGTCCCCCAATTATCATTGGTTTTTTGTGAATCTCCATTTGCATAATTAACTGCAAGATTGAATGTTACATCTCCCGTTCCTGCTACAGGAGCGATCCAGTCTGCAGTCCAAGAACGTTGTAAGTCACTACTATGGGTTAATTCACCGTTCAAGGTTTTAACTCTTGGTCCCAAATTAGACCATGTACCAGCACTTGCTACCAGATTAAAACCACCTTCACCATTACTCGACAAAGCAGAACCACCATCCCAAGAAAGTGAGTATGTATTTCCAGGTATATATCCAGATGAACCAGAAGAAGGAATTCCACTAATTGCTGGCGAAATCATAGCATCAGTAGTATGACAGCTACATCCATAGATACCATATCCGGAGACTCCACTAGAATTCGCATCAACTAAGTTTCCACCAGACACTACCAACAATAAAAGAGTCAATAAAATTGAACGGATAGGGGAGGACATATATCTTCGATTGGTAATCATGGTTTAGTGTTATTGTACAAACATTATGATGAAATTAATGGCAATAAGTTAATCACTCCAATGTATTATTTACATTAAGTTAACTTTGATTCTATGAACAAAACTAATTCAGTATGTCAATGATTTCGCATAAAGCGAATCATTAGCCAGATTATACTTAATCGCAGCAAGTCTTTTCGATACTATCTTGAGCACAGAAACAAGTCTTTGCCGGTTTAATATCAGCACGGGAACTTCGCTCATTGAACAATGCTGTTACTTCAGCAAGTTCTTCTGGTGCATCTCCACGTGCTTCTAGACAGAGTTTGAGGCCGAGAAGTCCCCACATGTTGTCCTTCCAAAGTTTGATGTCAGCACGGTAGACTGCTTCTGCTTCTTCGATTTCACCTTGTTCATGGAGCAATGCACCAAGAATGTGACGAATCGGTTGCATTTGACCCCAAGGCTCGTTATATGCTAGATTGAGTGAAAGATCAACACCACGGCGCAGATGATCAAAGGCGACGGTAAAGTCTGATTGTTCTCCTCTAGCCTTGGCTTGGAACTGTCTTCGGTATTCTATTTCACCTGCTAATACTGCTGCATTAACCAGTAGAATACAAGGACCATCACTAGGGTCTTGGTACATCAGATTATTGTGTAGAACACGACCGGCAAGCGCAGGGTTTTGAAGTGCCTGGTTAAATAGAATCTGTTCTGCTTCTGCTTCTGCAACCATGCCCTTAGATGCATATGCTACACCACGTGCATAGTGTTGTGTTGCAATAGTTGACGGGAAGACTTCTTTGTCCGAGTAAGTTGGTTCGTTGAGGATTTCGTCCCACTTACCGAATCTAATCATGACATGCCATGGCATGGTGACGTATGATTCTAGGAAAATTGCGCCCATTGGTATAATACCGGCCAGCATGAATTGAACTCCTGAGTTCTCATCACCAGCAGGAAGAGTATCTACTGCCTTTCGTGCATATTTCAAGGCCGTTTCATATTGGCCTTCAAACATTGCACACCAGACTACGAAATGGTGGTTATGCATTCGATAGAACTTGTAAAACTGTGATTCATTACCAGTTAGTTCGACATACTTGTCGTCTGCTTCAACTGCCGCTATGTTACATTCAATTGCTTCCTTCCATTGACCGACCCAAGCATCGATGTGTGATGGCATGTGTACCAAGTGACCCATACCGGGCATGACAGTACGTAGTACGTCAGCTGCTGGTAGAGCCCTTTCAGGATATGGAGATAATTCTAAAGCGTGACAGTACAAGTGACACAATGCTACGTGTTCCTTTGCACCATCGACATTTTCAAAGGCATCTTCCATAACTTGAACACAAAGAAGTGTATTATCATCTAGAGGTGTTATTTCGCCGGTCGTTGTATTCTTATTCCACAATTGCCATGCATTAAGATTCATTAGGCCTTCAACGTATATTGCAGCAACATCTAAGTTGCCTTTGTACTTTTGATAAAGAGGTGCCATTGCTTCTGCAAACGCAACGTTAAGTTCAGCACTATTACCCATGTTGAGTACTGCTGGATTTGCAGCATCACGGGCTTCTTCTGAGTGGCGCTGAGCCAGTGCATCAATGAGATCTTTTTCCAACTCAGTACATCCATCTTTGAGAGTGATGGCTTGTTGAATCGGGTCATAACCTGAAGCAAAACCTGGCGTCCAGTTATAGTTTGAGGATACACAGTATGCAATACCCCACCATGCCATTGCACAGGTTGGGTCTAGTTCAGTAACTTTGCTAAAGCATGCAATTGCTTGTTCGTGGTTATAGTTCAACATATGGCCAAAGGCTTCAACAAACATTTTGCGAGCATCTTCATTGGCGCAAGTGATATTTGTAGCAAAGGTATAGTTGGATGCGACGCCAAAATCATAATCTGTAGGTGCGAGAGACATAATCCGTTTAGGGGTTATTGGGATTTAAGTGGGTCGGTTAAAATAGCCTCAAACCGCTGTATTATATTCTCTAGAATTCATTATAACATCATCTAAATATACACCAGATAGTTTCAACATTGAATAATTAACTTAAAATTAATTATTAAGCATTGAAATGAGGATAATATTGTTGAGTATAGGCTAGTGCATTGGCATGTGGATATCCTTGTGAAACTAATGTTTGATAGTATTCCATAGCGGGATCCGGTTGCATATTCTGAGTGACATGTTGCTGGACTGGAGGGCCTGCTTGAGTACTTACTTGGCCTTGCATTTGATTCATCATTGGCAATTGAGATTCAAACATTTTAGTATCTCCATCTCTACTACGACGAGTAAATAATAATCCACCTAATACTATTGCAATTAGAATAAATACGCCGCCACCGATAAGCATTACCGTAGAGCTAGAGGCCGTGTCAGAGTCAATAGGTGCGTCCCACTTTGTTGGATCATCTGGATAACCATCTGCACCATTGGAATAATCCCAGTCAGGGTCTACATTAGAATATCCATCACCATCGCTGTCATAGCATCCAACACGATCATTGGTTGAATTACCTTTTACATTATAACACGCATCAGCACCTTGGGATATACTCCAAGAATCACTAGGATCTGAATATCCATCATCATCAAAATCGGGACATCCAAATCTATCTATTGTAGAAGTACCTCTAATATTGACACATCCATCTGGTTGAAAACCTAATTGATTGTCTCCATAATTATCCACATCTGTATCTTTCCATTGAGTAGAATCTGTGATGAAGGCATCTGCACCATCGGCTATCGACCAAGAGGTTTCAGAATCAGAATATCCATCGCCATCACTGTCTAAACAACCAAATCTATCTGCAGTAGAATTACCGGCAATATCTAAGCATGAATCTGCTTGATTACCCATTTGATTATCACCAAAACCATCACCATCACTATCTAACCATTGTGTTGAATCAAAAATAAATGTATCTAAAGAGTCATACCAACCATCTCCATCTTGATCAGGGCATCCAATTATACCACCTTGAGTAGAGTTACCAAATTGTAGAGGGCAGGCATCTTGAACCGATTGTATTGCTCCCTCTAAATATTGGCCTGGCCAATTTACAGATCGATCTGTCCATGATAAATTACCCCAATTATCGCCAAATCCATCATCATCAAAATCAGACCATTGAGTCACATCTTCGACAAATGCATCAGCACCACTTCCAGTATCCCATGAATCGTCTGGATTAGAATATCCATCACCATCAGTATCACGACATCCATTTCTATCTATGTAAGAATCTCCTGAATCTTCTAAACAATCATCTGGATTAACACCATCTAAGCGATCTCCATATCCATCTCCATCAGCATCCATCCATTGCGTAGGCTCATAATCAAAGTCATCATCAACATTTGCCCATCCGTCTCCATCTGAATCCAAACAACCCACTTTTCCATTTTCTGAAGAATTACCTACTTCTAGTGGACAATTATCAGATTCATCATCCCAACCGTCTTGATCGGAGTCAATACAACCCTGTCGACCCAATGTAGAGGTCCCATAAGTAGTTGAACAGTCATCAGATGAATCATCAAAACTATCACCATCATCATTGTCATCCTCATCAGCATCTCTACAGCCATCAGAATCCATATCAGTGGCTAAATCAGAAACCCAAGTTGGCCTTGGAGGAGAATACATTGAAAGTGGACAATTATCCAAAGTATCTATCTTTCCATCATTATCATCATCAAGGTCTTCTGGATGATCGTCCTTACATCCATCATTATCCCAATCTGTGGAAGCGGAAGGATTGTCGAAGTCTCTGGTGCTAGTCCAACCAGTCTGACTATTTCGAGGGCAGTTATCAGGGAAGTTATCTGTGATACCATCATTATCATCATCTGAATCACAAGCATCGCCTTCAGAATCTAAATCTGTGTTCTCTTGATTTGGGTTGGCTATGTTTGGACAGTTATCATCTTCATCTGCTAAACCATCACTATCTGAATCAATAATAGCAATAGTAGAGGTTAACCAAAGATATGGCATTAGAGAATTTGAAGATTGACTACTAGCAGATGATTGGCCGAAATCCATAGTACCATTATAATTACCAGCTACAACTATTTCACCTGAAGAAATAATATTAATATCCGATATTGAATCATCAAGGGTACTACCTGCATCAAATAATCCTAATTCATTACCATTAGAGTCAAAAGTCACTACCAATGAATCATTATATCCTCGGGGAGAAAAGGAATTCCCTCCAAATGAAAAGGAACTAGAAGAGGTCATACCAACTATGGTATAACCTGTAATTGAATCATAAATTATATTAGAACTGGTATCATAACTGGAACCACCGATTGATTTACCCCAATTCCAAGTACCACTAGGACTAATACTGGCAATGAATGCATCAGTTGAACCAGCGCTAGAAATTTGATTACCAAATGTTAATGAATTGGAAAAGACACCAGTCATTAAAAGGTCATTAGAGGAATCAAAGTCAAATCCTGTAACCACTGGCTGTCCATTTCCTACGGTTGCATAAGCTGCTTGCCAATTTCCGGATGAATCAATTTTAGCAATTCCTGCAGGTACTTCATTAATTCCAGCATTAGCGGTATAACTTCCAAAGGCCATACTGATCTCAAAGGTTGTAGCAATCCAAATATTATTATTCGAATCTGCAATCATACTATTGACTTCTTGAGCACCAGAACCACGGGCTACTTCAGTCCATTGCAGATTCCCTGAGTTGGAATACTTAGCAATAAAAACTTCAATATCTGCACTCGATTGACCACCCGTATCAGTAGCAACTCCAACATCGGTATTGCCAAGGAATAAACCACCTGCATATACATCATTATTTGAATCGGTAGTAATTGAAGTACCCCATACAACATCTAAGGTTGTAACTAGAGTCCCATCATAATCCCCGTTTCCATGCAAAGCCTCCGCCCATGCCCATTGCCCCGAAGAGGTCAACTTAGCAATCCAGAAATCATAATATCCAGTAGATGTAAGTACAATGCTACCAAAAGTAGCAGATTCATAGAACATACCGGTAGCAAAGATATCACCATTTGAAGCAACAACGATATCTGATACGGTAACTTCAGAGTTTTGAGAAATACCGGAATTAACAATTGTTTCAGCCCAAAGCCAATTACCCGAAGAGTCAGACTTAGCAAACCAAGGTGTCAAGTAAGAATTGGAAGTTACACTTTGACTACCCATTGAAAGAGTCATACCTGAACTCATTACACCTGCCAGTACAATATCTCCATTAGATCCAACATCCATTCCTCGAACCAATGCATTGGAAGGGGCGCTACCTGAAGACGACCAATCGGATATGGTTTTTTGTCCCGCAAGTTCAAAATTTATATCTCTAAGATTATTATTAGTATCCTCATTATCCGGAGATAAATTATCAATACTAATAGTACTTGAAATAAGTAAAAATATTATCCAAAAAGAAAGGGTGCTTTTTCTAACAACTTGACCAAACACAATAACGCCTCTAACCTCGGATAGAGGTTTAGGACATGAACTCTTCCCTGAAATCAATTTCAGAGAAAATCAAAGAGATATCATTCAAGGTTGGTTTCTAAAGTCAATAACTCACTTTCACCAGCATCAATTACTGTTATTGTCGAAACTGAAAATGGTTTACCACAGGCAATTCCAAGTTCACGATTGACAAGTCCAGAACGATGTTTGGTTACTTCTGGGTGCTTAGCATGTAGATTATCTGTATACTCAACAGGGCAATTTGCTGCCATTATGATTAATTTGGCATCACCATTAGCACAAGCATCTATTGCTTGTCTTTGTCCAAAAAGTAGTTTTCCAGTTGTTATAGCATTTTTTAATTGTCGGCTTAAATCCATATTTTTTCCTCCATTCTCCACATTGTTTCTCATGGTTGAATAATAATCATTCAGGTATGTAGAATAGTTCTACACTTCCAGTTCCCAAAGAGATAGGTTGACCAACAATAATGTTTTCTGCAACACCAGTAAGATGATCCCTTTCTCCAATAATTCCTGCCTTTAACAAGTGATTTACAGTAACTTCGAAAGCAGCACGAGCAAGAATACTGTGCTTAGTACCTGATACACCGTGTCGACCAATAGCTCTAACTTCACCTTCAGAAGTCATTACATCAGCAACTAATAGCAAGTGTCTAGTATCAACTTCCAAACGAGCACCATCAAGTGTTGCTTGCAATTCATTTACAATAGCTTGTCGAGCTGCTTCAATTCCAAGATGTTCATATATTTCGATGATGTTATTGGTATATGTTCTTGAGCGATCGATTGTTTCTATTTCACTAACTCTTGAAAGGTTAGAACCGATTGTCGAAAGATAATATTCGCCAGTCTTATCATCAAGTTGAACATTCGCTCTCTCAATATTTGGTATACCCTTCAATCTCATATCACGAATCTTTTCTTCAAGTTGAAGTAGCATGGTATATGATGGTGGATTATCAGCAAGTTCAGCTAAATCCTCTTCACTGTGAACACCTGGTATCAATGTCAACTTAGATGGATTCTTTTCCTTATCAGCCTGTACCAATAATCTTGTAGCACGCTCTAGTTTATCCTTAACTTCAGCACCACTCATATTCTTTGCCTTAAGATTACCTTTATTCAATTTTAGAACAAGACGACGTTGAGCAACGTCAGTTTCTAGTGATGCAATGTTTACAGTAGTTGTAACTTCAATTGCAGCAGCTAGTTTCTGAGCTTCTTCAGCAGAATTTTTCTTAGTCGATTTCAATCTAATAGTCATTGTAGGGGTATTAGGTACCTTACGAGCATCTACAATCTCAATAATTCTAGGTAGACCCTGAGTTACGTTGACAGTAGCAACACCCGCGTAGTGGAAAGTACGCATAGTCATCTGAGTTCCTGGTTCACCAATTGATTGGGCAGTAAGAATTCCTGCCGCTTCGTAGGGGTCAATACTAGCACGATCAAGTGCAACTATTGAACCTTCAACTACTTTCTTTGCTTGAGGTTTTGTTAATTTATTCATACCTCTAGCATGTATTGCAACAGTCAAGTCATGGTAGATTCTATCGGTGAATCTACGAGAACCTGATGCTTCAACTGCAGTAACAAGACTCTTGAAAACTGCATCATCACAAAGTTCATCTTCCAGTGAAAGTAATTTCACTTCTGAATTATACGAATCAATATCTGCAGTAGATTTAACACGAGCTTTAGATCTTACTTTACGTCCTAGTGTTACAGAAGTAACTGGTCCAACAGCTTCACTATTTTCTAGTTTATTCTTTTGATTAGCACCATCTATAATTGCTTTTACAGATGCCGCAGTTTCAGAATCAGTTTCACATATTTGTCCAATTTCACCAACAGGAAGGATTTTTACATCATCCCATTTTCTATCATCTGCAAGAATGTGGGCAAAGTTCTCTGCAATACCCAAATCCATGAGCTTCTTCTTGGTTGCACTCTTTACTACCATCAGTTCTCAACTCCTGTGTCTTCTGCTACATCATCATCCCAAGCGCCAAGATCTTCTTCTTTCTCTTCACGCTCAAATGATTCTCTCTTGATTACTGTTGCACCTTCGGTACCCAATGCTTCATCAACAATTACATCGATGTTGAATGGTGAACCATGCACACCACGTGAAGGGTCTATTCCATCTTCACCATACTTAAATTGAATTATTCTATTTGCTGTATTTCTAACCGAAAGCATCTGATCATCATATACTTTCAAGTCATCCATAGCATTAATCAGTCTGCGTTGCATATAACCTGACTTTGCAGTACGAACCGCTGTATCAACCAGAGATTCTCTTCCAGATATGGAAAGCATAAAGAATTCTGTTGGTTCTAATCCACGCTTAAATGAATTAGAAATGAAACCACGGTCCAAAGCACCTCTTCCACCTCGCTTAAAGTGAGCTAGAACTCTGTCATTATAACCACGTTCCAATCTCTTACCACGAACTTTAGCTTGTCCTATAGAACCTGCCATCATTGTTAGGTTATCCATCGAACCACGAGCACCAGAAATAGCCATGTTAACAGCTGCATTGGTAGAACCTGATTGATTCAGTTCATCCTTAGCAATGTCACCAGCTTTTTGCTTACCTTCATCCAACATAACCATGATATTCTCTTCTAGAGTTTCTCTTTGTGTACGTCCAGGTCTTGCTTCATAGCCCTTACCATCCTTACCAAAGGATGCTAATTCTTCTTCTACTAGAGTACGTGCATCTGCATTAGCTTTCTCGATTCCAGCAAGTGATTCAGGAGATAAATCTTCATCATCAATACCAGTAGTAAATCCTAATGCAGTACAAGCAGCAATAGATAGTTGGGTAAATTCGTTAAGGAACTTTGCACCTTTCTCTGGTCCATTAGTTTGAACAATAGCATCTAGAAGACGTCCGTCTTCAGCACCTATTGCTCTCTTATCCAATGTTCCTTCGACCTTACCATTCTTGACAATTACATCATCATTAGATCGGCTTCTGAATCTCAGATGGATGTTATCAGGTATAATCAGGGATATAATATCTTGACCTCTAAAGCAGTCTTTACCATTCTCGTCTTGTACGATTTCTGGTAATTCACCGATCCAGCCAATGTTACCTAACATTTCCAATCCATGTCTAACAAAGATTAGTGTACCTGGCCTTGAAAGTAGGTATGCTCCTGATATGTGGTCGTGGATTCCTCCAATAACTGCACCACCATATCTTGGAGTCAAGATATGTTCTTGAACACGCATCAAAATCTTAGCCTCAGCTCTTGCTTCTTCGGATTGAATAACGTGAAGGTTCATTTCATCACCATCGAAATCTGCATTGTATGGTGTACATACTGCAAGATTAAAACGGAAGGTATGACCTTGCATTACACGAACTTCGTGAACCATCATCGACATACGGTGAAGAGATGGTTGACGATTAAAGATAGCAACGTCGCCATCGATCAAGTGTCTTTCAACCAGCATACCTGGTTTTGGATTACCGTCTCTATCAATTGTTGAAAGTCTATCTTCAGTATTGGTTCTATCGCCCCATTCATCAGAAGGACTCGTACAGTGAGGACAGACTACCTGCAAGTTTCCAGGTAGTGGTTCAGGATTAGGCTTATCTTGTTGCTCTAATTCCCACATCCATCTATCATGTAGAATTGCTCTTGGATCATCTTTCTCTAATGAGTGACCATCGAGGTTTTCTCCTCTCAGATTAGCAATGGTTGCTGAATCATCGACAACAAAACTCTCAACTTCGAGACTAGGGTCGATAATTGAACGACTGATTTCTTTACGAATAACAAGACCTGGCAGGAAGTTAGGAGCTGGTAGTACCTGATGCAAATCAGGACGCATTGTTGTTTCTTCCATACATTCAGGGTTGTGGCATCTAAATCCAGCATTGATTAAACGACTTCTTGAGTTGATTCTTACTCTTCTCTTATCCCCTCTGATAATATAATTTACACCAGGGTGGACATCCGGTCCTCTAAGAATCATTTGACGCATTTGCTCTCTGTTTCTTAGTGTGACACGAATAGGTACGGTCAATTCACGAGCGATCTTCTCTGGGACACCAACTTCATTGATACCAAGGTATGGATCAGGTGAAATAACTGAACGAGCACAGAAGTTTACACGCTTACCAGAAAGGTTACTACGGAATCGTCCTTCTTTACCTTTCAATCTCTGAGTTAGAGTCTTTAGTGTTCTACCTGAACGATGACGTGCAGGAGGAATTCCTGAAGTTTGATTGTCAAAGTAAGTAGTAACGTGGTATTGAAGTAATTCCCAAAGATCTTCAACAATCAGTTGAGGTGCACCAGAGTCTCTGTTTTCTCTCAGTCTCTGATTAATTCTTAGAACGTCGACTAATTTATGAGTCAAATCGTCTTCTGAACGGTCACCACTATCTAGTGTGATTGAAGGTCTTACTGTGATCGGCGGAACTGGTAGAACTTGAAGAACTGTCCATTCAGGACGGTTTTGCTTATCCATTCCGATGAAAATCAAATGTTCTGGAGGAATACTACTCAACCATTCACGTACGTCTCTAGGATTCAATTTTCTTTCAGTTTCTTTACCAGATCCTTGAGTCTCCAACTTTTCTTTGAAAGTTGTAGGCTTATCTAGAGTGATTTTACCTTGTGCTGCACCGCAATGCATACACACCTTTCTCTTAGTACCAGATGTTACCTTTTCAACTTCCTTAATAATTTTAGAGAACTCAGTTGAACCAACACCGTGCTTTAGAATAATATCTCTAACTCTGCGATGGTAGTAATCTTGTTCACTTAATTCAGGGTTTTGTGGATGTGTTTCTGGTTCATCGTGTAGTAGAATCTTACTGCATGTATTACAAGTAGCTTTCAATGCGGTCTTAATAAGATTGACGAAACCTATGTGAATTACTGGTAATTCCATTTGTATATGTCCAAAGTGACCAGGTGATTCATCATACTTACAGTTATCAGTAGGACATACAAGACCAGGTTCAATAACACCCATGTGCATATCCATTAGACCTTGACTATAAGCACGACCATCGTCCTTGTATGTATCCGCAGTCTTAACTTCGACAGCAGACATTTTTCTAATCTCAGTTGGGTCCATCAATCCAAAACGAATACTAGATATTCGCTTAGGAATCAAAGTTGTATTTCGGCTCATCTTCGGTCCTCCAGTTCAAGTCTCATTGCTACACCTAAACTCTTCATCTCATCGAGAAGCAGTTTAAATGCATAAGAAGTTTGTACCTTGTATACTTCAGCCCCATCACCGTGGATTGGACTGACATATGTTCTCCTCTTTGGATCATACCAAGCAATGTGCCCTGATTGAGCACAAACATACATATCAATTCCATCAGATTCATCAAGTAATCTATCCTTGATGACCATTGCTGCACCATGCGCAATCAAACAATCACGCTCCATTTCACCAAATCTAAGACCTCCTTGTCTTGCACGTCCTTCTGTTGGTTGACGGGTAAGAATCTGTACACGTCCACGAGAACGAGCATGTATCTTTGAACTGACTAGATGGTGAAGTCTCTGGTAGTAAATACAACCAACGAAGATGTCTGCTGGATATGCTGCTCCAGTTTCACCATTAATCATAACTTCACGACCTGAATGATCAAAACCATTACGGATTAGACCATCTCGAAGACTACCTTCTTTTTCTCCTCTAAAGGCTGTACCATCAATTCTACGTCCTTCGATAGAACCGACTTTACCGCCAATCATTTCCAAAACGTGAGCTACAGTCATTCTTGAAGGAATCGCGTGGGGATTGATAATCAAATCCGGAACTACACCATCTTGAGTAAATGGCATATCTTGAGGTTCGACTAATCTTCCAATAACTCCTTTTTGACCGTGTCTTGAAGCGAATTTATCTCCAACTTCAGGAATCTTTTGGCTTCTAACCATGACTCTGACCAGACGACCTGAATCTAAAGATTCGGTGACATAAACATTGTCAACCCAGCCTTTCTCTCCGTGTCTTACTAGCATAGAAGATTCTCTTCTTTCTTGAGCCATAAGGAATGCACTGCCAGATGTTTCTTCCAAGAATCTTGGAGGACTTGTCTTTCCAACCAATACATCTCCACCTTCGAGATATGTTTCAGGAAGAGGCAAACCATCTGCTTCTAAGTGAAGATATGCTTCGTCCGGCTTCAAACCTTTAACTTCCTGTAATGAAGATCCTGGCTTCTCTATCTCTTCGACTTGACCACCTGGGAATCTTCTTCTTTCAGCATTGTATGTTCTGTTGAATGTTGAGCGTCCCAGACCTAAATCGATTGAACCACGGTTCATGATTACAGCGTCTTGCATGTTATATCCGTGAAGGGACATAATTGCTACAATGAAATTCTGACCTCCAGGTCTTTCATCGAAATTAGTAGTCTTCATTGCACGAGTTGATGTGATAGAACGTTGTGGGTAATGTAGAATATGTGCACGAGTATCTGGCCTTAGTCGATAGTTAGAACTTGGCAGACCAAGTGATTGCTTGACCATTGCTGTACCACCAGTAACACGAGGTGTTGAATTGTGTTCAGGGTATGGAATTAGAGCTGCACAGACACCAAGTACTAGTTGTGGATCAATTTCACAATGTGTGTGTTCATCAGAATACAATAATGGAACTGATAACTTAGCAACTGCCCAATCGTTATTTGGCATTCTAACTCTTGCCTTAATCTTAGCAGTAGTAGAACCTGGTTCACCCAAATTCTCCCATTCGACATTTTCATTAGAAATAGGTCTTCCAGCATACTTTCCAGTTCCCTGAACGGTCTCAGGTAGAACGAAAGGCTTTGGTGCGATGAACAAATCTTCTTCTTCTTCAGCATCGACCCATTCTACAATTCCTGTATCGACTAAATTCTTGAAAGTCATTTCACCAGAAACCAATGCTTCTAGATGAGAATTGGTTAAACGAGGAGCTCCATCATAAAGAATCAATAGAGGTCTTAGAATTCGTCCCTTGTCGGTATTGATGAAAATATCTCTGTTCTCGGTATCATACCTAATTGATACTTCAGCAGGTATAGTACCACGACGACGAGCAGACTTGAAGTGACGGACTAAGTTTGCACCCTTCTTGTGGATACCATAAATATCACCATTAACGTGCACTCTATCTCCATCAGTCCAATCATCTGGTTGATAGACATCTAATTCATCGAGTTGATTCCTAACATCCTGCTCACTGATATATTCAGAAACGTCGATCATTTGAGCAGCATTCTTAACAAGACCACAATTTTGACCTTCAGGTGTCTCGTTAGGGCATAATCTTCCCCAATGAGTTGGATGTAAATCTCTAGCTTCGAAATGCGGTTGACTTCTTACAAGAGGTGATGTGACACGGCGCATGTGTGAAAGAGCAGCAAGATATGTTGTTCGGTCAAGTAATTGACTTACACCTGAACGTCCACCGACCCAGTTTCCTGTAGCCAAAGCGTGCATAATCTTAGAAGTCAGTACATCCGGTCTTAGACAAGAAGTTATTCTCAGTTCACGCTTTCTGTTGTGATGCCTTTCGAGTTGGTATTTCAAATCTCTAGCCAATTGTCCAGATGAGACACGGAATAGATCTTCAATCAAGTCACCGGCTAAACGAACTCTCTTGTTTGCATAGTGATCTTTGTCATTTGGTTCTTTAGAGTGCATTGCCATCTCAAGAACTTGACGAACGATACGTCCAAGGAAAATTGCTTTCTTCTTGCGATCGGTTGATTGGTCGCCCAAGTGGGGCAATAATTCTCGGTCAAGAAGTTGGTTTACACGTGCTTCACGGTATTCTCTTTGTTGACCTGCTGCAAATTTCTTTTGCAACCATTCGTGAGCCTCTAGAACGTTTTGTACAGTATATTCTTCATTATCATTAACTTCATTGATGTTGGCAACGATATACTTGAATGTCTCTGTAGGTCCTGCGATAGAAGTGAAAATCTCTTGGTCATTATCTGTACCAAGTGCTCTCATTAACAATACTACGGGGATAGGAGTTGTTCCTGCCGTACTAATCTTAACCATCAGCATTCCATCTCTTCTCTTTTCAACAGTAAGTGGTTTTCTCATACCATCTTTTTGTGAGAAAATCTTTGCAACTTCGGTACGCTTTGCATATCTCTTGTTAATTTCAACAGTAACACGATTAGGTGCAAGGTCTTCAGTAGAAATCAATACTCTCTCTGTACCGTTGATGATGAAATAGCCTCCAGGGTCTAGAGGATCTTCTCCTTTCTTGCGCAGCAAGCCTTTCAACATATCTGCATCTTCGTTAGAGGTAGTAGGGTATAATTGACGGTCTCCTGCAATGTGACCTGGGTGCAAGTTACATCTCTTAGAGCGCACCATAATAGGCAGACTACCTACTTGTACAGCTTCTTCTTTAGGAGATGGGACACCATTTCTCTCAATTTGGAAATCTATTGTAACTGGGGACATGTAAGTTAGTTTTCTTAACCTACATTCCATTGGACTTGATGGGTGCTCAGAACCATTGGCTTCTCTGATTGTTGGTTCTCCCAGTTTTATGTTCTTAAGCCTGATGACTATGTCTTGGTCTACAACGTCAAGTTTAATGAATCCACCTTTGTCATCATGAATCTCTTCATCAGTACCAACACGAATGTTTCTAATTATTTTCTCCATACGAGATAACAGGTTGTCCCCCGATGGGATACAATCGTCATATGATGCAATTTGGTGGTTAACTAGGCTTCTTTCTTTGAAAAATGATTGAATTATTTCTTGCATGATTATTCCTCCTTAATTACCCTCGACTATTAATCTGTAGGCTACGGTCTTGCCTGCAGATGGTGAACTTCTAACTACTTTCACAACTCTGTCAGCAATCCAACCGGCTGCCAATGGTTTGTGTTCTGGGTCTGCTGCTAATTTAGCATTATCAATTGATTCTGCTTGTTCCTTTATGACTTGAACGATAGGATCGGTGATTAGAATCTTAGGTAGTAATTCCTTAGCGATTCTTGGTTCACCTGTATCTACATCAAGTTCAACAATTTGCCATGGTGAAAGTTCTTGCTTTTCAACATCAAATTGTTCTTGTTCAGAAATGTTTGCTCCCCCAACCAACTCTTGATGAGGTACAAGTAAGTGGTTTAGAGCGTTGAAACGGATAGTGATCTCTGGTCTATCAAAGTCATCGATAGCCCTAGAACGAATAGTAATTTTCTTACTCTTCTTTTGGGCTCTTCGGCGTGAACCTTGTTCGGCAATAACCGACATTACATTGGTAAAAGATTCAGAATCCTTAGAGATTCCGAGTGTAGAAGCAATCTCGTCATGTGACAAAGATTTGATATCAGTCATATTTCTGTCCGTCGCCAATTTATGGGCGAACTCTTCAGAAACTCCAAGCTCCATTAATCGCTTTTTTGTTGCGCTTTTTACTACCATTCCAGAACCCTCAAAATACCCTAGATATGCTCGACCTATCGCACGTCAAGCGGGCCTGACGGGGTTCGAACCCGCGACCGTCCGGTTAAAAGCCGGATGCTCTACCTGACTGAGCTACAGGCCCAACGTAGCAACTTGGGCTTTCAAGCCGACTTGAATGCTGTTCATATATGTTGCGGCTTGGAAATGGCCAGTCTCGCATTGGCGAGACGAGTCACAACCGTGGAAAAGTCCAAAATAACCACAAATAGGTCGAGCGCGTCACATGCTCTTAATGATAAGGAATAAATCCTTCGGAGCAAGCCGGAGTTTGATTACAGTGTCCGACACTCCGATATTTGGCATCGATAAAATCGAAAATGAGATTCAAATGCTGAATCGAAAGGCAACAATACACAAGTGGAAGTCGCCAACAGGAGAGGTCTTAGAACTCGTAATCCCACCTACTGTTTATCCTCCAAGAGAAGATACGGATTTAATGGCAAAAGCAATTATGAAACTTGGACCTGGAAAAAATCGTAACTGTTTGGAAATAGGATGCGGTTCGGGAGTCCTATCGATGTTTTCTTCAAGACAAGGTTGGAATGTCACAGCATGTGACATCAATCCTTTTGCAGTTGCTTCCACAAGAGGGGTTGCGGAAGATAACCAGGTTGATCTTGAAGTCCATGAAGGGGGGCCAAGCCCTCAAATTGATGGTGAACTATTACAATGGACTGGAGGAAAAAGTTTCGACCTGTTATTTTGGAACCTTCCTTATCTCCGATACGATAAAACTCAACCTGAGACTCTTGGCCCTATGGAAGAAGCAGCATTACTCGACACAGATAATTCAGGATTGATTGAACATGCATTAAATCTAATCAATAGGGGATTACTAAATGATTCAGGAATCGCCTTATTTATCATTTCCAATAATGAAACAGGGCTAAATGCAAAATCCAAATGCTACTCAAAGGGATTAGCGGTAAGAACAATTTCTAAACTTGATTTAGATGATGGTGAACAACTACAAGTTATTGCAGTATGGAAGCCATATGTCAATAGCGATAAAATAGTCATTCCAGTGATCGATTCTACCAATCTCAAATTACTTGAATCTGACCTCAAAGTTGGCAGTTCAATATGTAGTCCAAAACAAATTTCTGGCCATGGCAGGAGAGGTCGAGCATGGATTAATTCAAAGCGTTCGTTTGCAGGTTCATGGAAATTATTTGATACCAAATCCTCACAAGAGCCCGGCATTCTACAGATTATAGCAGGGTTGTGTGTCAAAGAAGCAATATCAAGTTCTATATTTGGCTTCAATAATAATGATGTTATAATCAAATGGCCAAATGATGTCATGATCAAATTTGATGATAAATGGAAAAAGGTATGTGGAATCTTGGTTGAATCAAGAACAGTAGGTAAATCATCAACAATAGTTGTAGGAATTGGGATTAATTTTTCAGGTGATGAAAATGAATATCAATTCCCAATAGGGTTTTTAGAAAATTATTCGAAAGTATTTACATTTGATAAAACCAGAAACCTATTAGATGCAATTTTGTCATCCTATTTTGAAAATAATGAGAAGATTATAGGCACAAATAAAGATGACTTAAAACAATTATTGTTCACGGAAATAAAGTTATCTTTTAATTCCCTAGGCATACCACTCTATAGAAATAAAAGAGTAGAATTATCTAAACTTTGTCAAGATGGAAAGATTGAGGTTATCGACGAAGAAATGAATTCTTACATTGTAGATGATGGAGAATCAATAATATGGGATAGTGTCAATTGAGTTCAGCATCCATTACTTCGGCAGACTGATCTTGTTTTCTCTTGTAAAGTCCAAATGCTAGCATAATTGCCCCTATCGGATAAACTATGAAATCAAGCATTAATGATCTTTGAACATCAATAATAATCTGGCCACTAGAATTAATGTTATCACCATTATTACTACCTACTCTGATATTAACCATATAATTACCACTTTCCTCTGCTGTAAAATCATATTGAAGTTCTAAGTCTGTACTAAATTGCATATTCTGTGGAATAAGTTGGTAAGAATCACCACCAGAGTAAACAGTTACGTATATTGGATTTGAACCTTCATGGTCAATTATAATGTCTAGTTTATCATTCTTCATTAGAAGAAAACTCTTTTCGATTATTTCAGACTCTCCATCTTCAATTTCGTATTCAACAGGACTAACCCATGCATGCATGATGAAACCTGCTGCAAGCATAGAAATGCCAACAAGGATGAAGACATCACTAACCTTCATTGCCTCAGTGTTACCCCCGCCAGCCATAGATAGCCGTGACTAATTTAACAAATGAATGTGTTCCTATTTTTTACGCTTTGGTTTCGGAAGATTCAAACGTTCTCTTACAAGTCTTATTTTACCACTCATGGTCAAACTTTTCATACCATAAGAGTTGATAGTTTCATCACTACTAAGAATCTCTCTAAATGTTGTTGAATATTCCAATGGAACCTCAACGATTCCAAAGCCAAGTGATTCGAATTCGGGGAGATCAAGGTCAAGGTCAATTAATTCAGCTATCGAACCAGAAACCTCTCCTGTTGCACTGTGAAAGTCCATCAATCGTAACATTTTGTTAAATTTTTGTTCTTTGCCAATCTGGTTCAAGGCTAAATTAACTATATTACGTGCGGAATATTTTTCACTAAAGGCTATACCAAACCATCTTCTTTTACCACGTAATGCCTTGGAGAGACGCTTGGCCATAATGTTCGCAGAAAGTACTCCTTCAATAGATTTCTTTGAATAACATGAAAACATCACTACTTCTGCGGTAGTATGAGCAGTGATTGAATGGAGGATATTGACGAAGTTTCTAATAATTCCTTAAATGAAGAATTAGAATCTCTAAAGAATACTGAAACTTCTCTATGGAAACTATTCATGACATTATTATCGCCAAAGACAATGCCACATATTGTATTGATTTCTGTAATGTGTATAATACTTCATATTTTAGCAAGTAGCGACTCACTTACTAACTTAACATCAGTAACTTTTCTGGGATTGAGTGCCGGTTATACAATCACTGCCCTAGGCTCTAGAAATGAAAGAATAAGAAAATGGACAATTGCTGAAAGTAAAGATTTAGAAATTAGTCAAAGTAAAGCACTGAATATTGTAAAGAAGTTTAAGATTTGTATATTTCCTTTATCAATGTCATTGGCTGCTATAATTGTGATAATGTTACTATTTGGTAAAAATGGTTTAATCCCACAAGTATATGATTTCATTCCAATATTTTTAGGATCACTATTCGTATTGTGGGCAATAATTCAAGGCATCTCTTTTAGTTCATGGGCATCTTCCATTTCTGCAAAGATGTCAAACCAGAAAAGTCGTATTTCAAATTTGAAGATATCATCAATATTCATTGGAACGATACTATTTACAGTTTCAATAATCCTCGTAGGGGCTTTTCAATTCATAAAAGATCCATCATCATCGATATTTGATATTATAATCGAAAACTGGATATTTCTATCTTTGATAATAATTACTTATGTATCGACAACAATTTGGACTTGGAAAATAAAAACGTCGGCTTCCAAAAACCCGTCATTGAATTCTTTTTCCAACAGATGGACTTTGATATGTCACCTCTTCTTATCTTGGCATATCTTAACAATATGGAGGCAGAACTTCATGTCACCCAATACAATAGAAATATTTATTGAAGAATTAGTGCTTATGATTTTCACTGTATTCATGGCGATATGGTCACTTACCTCTAAGGGCTATACGACAAAGTTCAAATTATTAGATGAAGAAAACTCTCTACCATGGGGTCTTGCCTTTGGTTATGCATATGCTGGAAGTGTCGCTATGTTGACAAATGTATTTGATGAAATTACAACTGTTATGACTATTGGGCATTTAGTAGTAATTTTGACAGTAGTATATGTATATCGTAAAATATTGATAAATGTAATTTCCCAACATGATGAAGGCATAATTGTCAGACGCATAGTAGATCGAACAAATCTAGATTCAAATTCAGGGCAAGAAGATATTTTGGAAGTGGCTGATACCGATCTTGAAGAAAGTGCTACATTAAACTCTGAAACTGATGATGAAAACTGGCAGGAAGATAATGATGTTGATTGGGACAAAGAATCAGAAGATAATACAATCAGTTCAGATGTAGAATGGGATGAACTTATTGAAGTTGATTAATCATTCTTTATTCCCGAAAGAAGAGTCACTACACGTATCGTATTAGCTAAATCTTCACTCACCCTAGCACCCAGTATAACCTGGGCATCTGGATCTAGGGCTTCGGTAAATAATTGAGCGACAGAATCAACTTGACTTAATGTCATTCCAAGACCGCCCTCGATTTGTATTAAACAACCTTTGGCGCCTCCTACATTGAGTGCTGCCAAAGGAGCCATCATAGCTGAATTTAATATCGCTTGAGGATCATCAGGGTCGCCAACTCCAACCAATAATGTAGCATCACCCTCTTGCTCAACTATCGCTCTTAGATCCATCAAGTCCAAATTAATCAAGCCCATTCTAAGTAATGTCCTTACAAGTCCATCTACTAAATCTTCAACCCACTCAGCACCCATCTGCCAATTTCGACCTTTTTCTCTGGCTTGCCTAACAAGTCTTTCCAAAGATAATCTTACAGTGACATGAGCAACCTTTTGTAATCTTTCAATTCCATCTTCAGCAATGCTCTTTCGAGTACTTTGAATATCAAATGGCATTGCTGCAACTGCGATTACAATAGCACCAGATTGACGTGCTTGTCGTGCAAATTCATGTGCTGCTCCAGTACCTGTCCCTCCACCAAGACCAGTTAATAACAAAACTAGTTCGACTGGTTTCAAAATATTCCTTACAATGGTTGCAGAACTTCTCATCCTCTGCTCTGCTAACGGTGGAAGAGCAGCACAACCCAACCTGTCTACAGCAGTACCCAATCTAAGAATATGAGGATTTTGACAATCTTCAAAACTTGAATCGTCGGCATCTATCAAGAGAATATCAGCACCACCATCGGAACGTGACCAAGCACCTTTAGCCCAAGAACAACCCAAACTGCCAACACCAGCAATGAGTATTTGAGAAGACTCCATCAAACACCTGCTCTTGACGAACATCAATGAACTTTAGCGTTGAAATCATTCAACATATCTCAAATATCGTCTTCTGGCATCTCTCGCCCAAGCATTATCAGGTTCTAGTTCTAAAACTTGATTATAATATTCAATAGCTGTTTCAAATTCGGAAAGATGTCGGCCATATAAATGCCCTAAATTAGAAAGTATTGGTATGCATAATTCATCTTTTTTCAACATCTCTAGAAGTAACTTTTCTGCTGCACCTAAGTCGTTTTTAAGCATCAAATCCTCTGCAAGATCTAAATTCTCTAATTGTTCACTTGATAAATCATAGGTGTTTTCAAATGGAGTTGACATCGGGATCACTCTTGTCCAAAAGGACATTACTTTTGAATTCATCCAACACCGGATAGTATATGCTATTTTAAATAAAAATGATTGTATTTATTACATATTTTGGAGAAATAAAAAACGCCATACTGCGATAGCATTTTGACTGGCTAATCGATAATGTTTAAAGAGTTCTTACTAGTGGAAAGATTACTTGGGTGTATCAATGTTGCGTAAGCCTATTTCTACGCGTACAGTTATGATGCTGACTCTATCGATTTTTTTGCTTGCACCTGCAATGGTTTCATCATCTCATTTAGGCATAGGTGGAGAACAAGTTAACTCCCAGGACGGAAGCACTATCAATGATGTTGCCAAAGAAGGGTGCTTATGCCATAATGCCGTAGCAGACAATACAGTTCAGATTGTTTTAGACAATGTGCCATTTGGATGGATTGCCGGACAACCATATGAAATGACATTACAAGTCATAGGCGGCCCACCTGCTGCATCCCCATACACCGCAGGATTCTCCATGAGAGTAAGTGCAGGAGTTCTTTCAGGAGATAATCTACAAAATTGGGAGAATGATGTCACAACTTTAACTCATACCGACACCAGTGCAGGAGCTACCGATAGAGCATGGGTACTAACATGGATTGCACCAGAAACCGGTAATGGAAGCGTAAACTTCTGGATTACTGGGAATTCAGTCAATGGTGATTTAGGGCCTGGGGAAGATGATAAGTGGAATCAACTATTATTTGCAATGCAAGAAGGTAGCGATTCAACTAATGCACTAGGTACAAGGACATTATTCGCTGGAGATGGCAATGTAAGCCCCCCTGAACCTGAAGAAAGTGGAGTCGACCTAGAACACATGGGTGCCGAATTTAGAGCCCATATTCTTGGTCTACTTGGTTTCGGAGCAGTTTTAGCAGTGATTCTGTTCGCTGGTTTGATGCTACGATATAGTTTCTCTACTTCTTATAAAGGACGTAGTAATCAATTGAGATTACGATACAAAATTCGACGAAGAGGTGATCAGTGATGGATGATATCATTACACAACTTCTTCGTGATGTTGCAAAAGGCAAAGTTAGTGTTGAAGATGCCCGAAAGGCCCTCGAAGATGCAACTTTGACTGAAGAGCAAATGGAAAGTGCGATCGAAAAAGGTGTTTTCAAGCCTGCTGAAATGGGTTCCATCGTGAGTGCATCACTTGCACCATCTGGCGCTTCTTACCTAACCATGTTTTTCTTCATATGGGGGATATTCTGGTCTTGCTACTGGATTTTCTCTTTGATTTATGGATTGGCAAAAGATTGGGATCAAAGGCAATTGTCGTTCCATTTAGCAATGGGCATTACCACTCTGATTATGATGGGATTAGTTTACTTGAAATTTATCTTACCAGATACCATTATTGTCAAACATGCAATGAGTAAATTCACACCTGAGCACCAAAAAGATTGGAAGGAGTACAACTGGTGATTATCATGTCTAGAGAATATAATTTAAAGCCAGACCCTTCAACTTTTGGAGGGGGTTCTTCTTCAGATAATGGAAAGTCAATCAACAGACGTCAATTCTTGAAGTATGGATTTAACACCGCTACTGGAGTTCTTGCTGCCTCTCTTGGAGTTCTTGGATTCTCAACCATACTACTACCACCTGGAGGAGGTACAAGCGGAGAACTTGGCGTTGTATTTTGGGCTAAAGGTAGAGAGGATGAAGCTTGGTATGGTGCAAAACATGAACAACTCATGACCAAAACAGACTTCGTCAATGAAGCGGCTAAGTCCAAAACTGGAACATCAGGTGCTGCTGGAATTTGGAATGGTGTACCCGTTGTAGTCACTTATGTAGATCATACAAAGAATAAGGGGACTCCAGTTTCGAATGGAAAAGCAAGATTCCAATTGGTAGAAGGATATGATGAAACAGGAAAGAGAATCGGCCACTTTGAAGATATGAGTGACCTAGACCCCCGTATATTCCCATCCGAGAACCTTGTGATGATTTTTGGAAGATGTACTCACCTTTGTTGTATACCTGGGTGGCAACTAGTATCCAATTCTTACACAGATGACACATGGACTCCTGGCGGTGGAGATAGTGGAGGAACAAAACTCTTCTGTATATGCCACTCTTCAAGATTCGACCCAACTGTTCTTGAAATGAATTCTAATAGAAATCGTTCATCTGGTGCCACATTCAATTATGCTGGAATACGTAGAGCCGGTGGACCTGCCCCCGTAGGATTGCCATTGATACCAATAGAACTCAATGGAGACGTTATTGAAGGGATAACAGACTATATAGATTGGTACACATACTGTGATTGAGGTGATAAAATGACAACTATGTTCTGGGTACTTTGGTTTTTCATCGCTTTTGTGATTGTATTAATTGCATTCACTTTGAGAAAAGAGAATGATGAAATGCCAAGAAGAGAAATTCTTCGTGCTGTAGAATCAAGTGGGAAAATGGGATTCGCAGAAAGAACATTCCTGTGGGTATTTTCTTGGCTTGATACTAGATTTAGAATACAAGATTATTGGAATATGTCCAAGGGTGCTTACTATAACATGCACAGACAAATGCCTCTTACTCACGCTGAGAAATATAAACTTCGAATAATTTGGTATTGGTATCCACTTTATTGCCTAGGAGGAATATCATTCCTTTCGTTTATCATCCTAGTCATAACTGGAACCGTTCTAGGGATTTACTACGTTCCTGGTGGGGAAGGAATTCCATCTCCTGCTTACCTTAGTATGCAGTATATTATGACCGAACTTCCGTTTGGATATATCATTAGAGCAGTTCACCACTGGGGTACTCACTTCATGGTAGCCAGTGTGTTCTTACACATGTGTAGAGTATACTTTACTGGCGCATATAGAAATCCAAGAGAATTAAATTGGCTTATTGGAGTTGCTTTAATGGCTTTAACGATAGTGTTTGGATATTCTGGCTATCTTTTGCCTTGGGATTCACTGGCTTATGGGGCAGCAGTTATTGGAATTAATTTGGCCAACTCGAGCCCACTTGTGGGCAAATATATCGCAACGCTACTATTTGGTGGTTCATCTCTGACTTCTAGGACTGTAACAAGAATGTATTTTATACACGTATTTATATTACCAGTAATAGTCACTGGACTGATAATAGTCCATCTGTTTATTGTTTGGGTACAAGGTATTGCGGAGCCACATTGATTAAGGGGAAATAATATGGGATTAGTAGAGAATCTAGGGCGTGTTGCTTCCACTTATATGGATGAAAAGGAAAAACTACAGACCGTAGGGGAAAAGAGAGTAAGAACTCGCCTAGGTCATGGTTTCTGGCCCCATGAAGTGTTGAGAGATTTGTTGATATTCGCCTTTATGGGTGCAGTATTGCTATACTATGCATGGCTTATACCTCCGCCATTACATGGTGCTGCTGATCCATATGCACAAGCCGGTTTCGTATTCCCAGATTGGTACGTTCTTTTCTCATATGGATATCTTAGATGGGGAGAATACCTACCTCAATTTTTAGTACCAACCGGATTTATAGGCGAAATTGTCGGCCAGCCAATATTCCCTTGGAATGCTGCTTGGTGGGGAGCTGCACTAACTGGAATCCCTATAGCGATTTTGATTTTACCACCATTCCTAGGTGGTAGGGAAAAGAGACCTGTGGAAGACCCATGGTTTGCCTCCGCTGGTGCAGTTTATCTTGCACACATATGGTTCATATCAGTATTCTCAATAAATATATTCTTGGAACTATATCATAAAAATAGGTCGGATTATTGTAAACTAGATAGCCACAGTGACCTTCTTTGTGGGACTAGAGCCCCGTGGTTGGCAGAAGCATTTAATGCAATTCCTTGGCTTATGACTGGCGTACTATTATGGATCTGTATATACTTCATTGCTCGTTCAATACTTTCTAAAGCATGGGGTTCTGGATTTACACCAACACATGCGAAACAGATTATTGTTGGTGCATTGATATTGTCTACTGCTGCCAGCGTAGCAACTTGGGATGTATATGATGATGGATTCTGGGATGCTAAAGGATTACTGACAATCAAGGATTATACTGAGTTAGAAGAAATGCGCGACCAGCCCAAGGATCATCAAGTAACTGATACCAATGAATTCACTGATAAGTTCGGTTGGACTGAAACAGGAATTGTACCTACTACTGCTTGGTTAGATTGGGGAATCTACCAACCTGGAAGAGAAGTGATTATCGACTTCGCTGATTTAAATGGTCACCAAGATGCTGCCAGTGGCATCAATGCTGCAGCAGCATCAATCGTCGTTAATGCCTCTGATTCATGGCAGATTAGTGGAAGTTTTGATGTCACCGAAGATCCTATTTATTTCCCTGGTGGACACCATGAGTCCATTAGTTCATTTACTACTGATATTTCTTGTGAGCATCGTGCAGAAATACGTAAAATAAACGATATTAAAACTGATAATATGTTTAGTAGTACAATGACTATTACCAATAGTGATGGAGATGTAATGTCTAAATTTATGGATTGTAGTGGAGATACAGTAGAACTACCTGTTGGAACCTATAACTATGCATTCAATGTTGATATTACTGGCCCAATTGCACTTAATAATACTATGACAAAGGAGATGTCCTTCAATATCGCTTCATCACAACCACTTTTGGTATGGGATAGTAGCACTCCTAATTCGATGGCTGGAATGACTGTCAATCTGAGTAACTCTAGTGAAATGGCCCTAGGTGCAGGGAACTTCGAGATAATTGAAAATCCATCATTCCATGTTAATCCAAAGAGTCTAGATGCTAAATTGACCTATGCAATGTTCATTCCTTGTCTGACATTTGGAGCAATGGTATTCATTCTACTAAGGTCAATGGCTAGAGGATATGAGTTTGAGATGAACAAGTGTTACGGATGTGACCTTTGTGATGATGCATGTCCTGTTAGATTGTTTAATGGTGGTGATAAACTCAACATCATCTATAATTCTTGGAATAATGAGGATGATGGAGTACCGATGTATTCTTGTCTAACTTGTACTGCATGTACTAATGCTTGCCCTCAACTTGTCAACTATGACTCATATGTTGATATCCGTAGAGGATTAATTGTTGGCGGACCACAAGCCGAGATACCTCACACGGTTCTTCAAGCAGTACTTGCTGCTGAAGCAGAAGAAGAAGCAGATGCTGATTTCGTCTCTGTTGAAAACTATCCTTTGTCGTCTAATATCGGATACTACCCTGGTTGCGTCGATTACCTCGACCAAGAAATGGTTTTCTCCCATGTCAATGAAGGTGATATGAACCTAGGTGATTCAACAACTGCTGCATTCACTCTTTTCGATGAAATGGACGTAGATGTATCATATCTTGGAAGGGATTTCTTGAAGTGTTGTGGTCACGACCAGAAGTGGCAAGGATTAACCGAAGTCTTTGACAAACTAAAGGCATACAACCAAAAGAAAATCAAGCAATCCGGAATTGATACACTAGTATCTTCATGTGCTGAGTGTTTCAGAACATTCGCCCGTGATTATGAACTTGAAGATGTCAAGGTTATGCATACAACTGAATTCCTGATTGAGAATGGATTTGATATGAATCTCAAAGCAAATGAAGAAACAACAGTAACATATCACGACCCTTGCCGACTTGGTAGACAAATGGGAGTCTATGATGAGCCACGTGAATTGATTAATGCTGTTGAGAATGTTAGTATCGTAGAGATGGAACACAATGGCGAAGATGCAATGTGCTGTGGAGTTTCTAGTATGATGTCTTGTAATGAAAACGCACGTGCTCTAAGAGTTGCACGAATGGAAGAAATTAGAGACACTGGGGCAAATACTATGCTAACATCTTGTCCAAAGTGTGTATCACACTTTGAATGTCTCAAGTTTGAAGGCGATGAAAAGTATGCTGACATAGAGATTCTAGATGTCGTATCATTCCTTGCCAAGCAAGTTAATGAGAAGAAATCAATGATCGCTTCAGAAACATTGAATGTTATTGAATCAGAAGCTTGATTCAGTCTTCATCATTCATTCCAACTATTTCGTAGTTAGAAGGGAAAAGAGCAATTGCTACTCCTCCAATTAGAGCTAGTAAGCCCCAACCGAACATCTGTTGAACAAATAGCATTTCAAGTGCCAAAACAACAAGTGCCAAACCTCCAAGGTTAGAAATCCATACCAGTGACTTAAATGTCGATAACGAAACTCCAGTGGTCTCTCCTTTCCTAAAAGGACCAAATTCGCCTCCAAAGCGTTGTGCGTCTGATTTACCATCTTCTGACATTTTCATCACCTATCTATCATTGTAATTGCATCTGTTGGGCATGCTAAGACACATAGCCTACATCCTGTACAGGCATCTCGAATAATCTTGGCTTTACGATTAGATTCGACATTCATCAGTGGGCTACGCATATTTACTTTATACAATTCTATAGCATCATCATCACAGACTATATCGCATTGATCACAACCAATACATAGCCTCTCTTCAACAAATGCAACTGCAGTCTCTCCACCCTTAATAGAAGCATGTTGAACACCTCTCTGACGATTTAGTGAAGCACGTATGCGAAGAGCCTCTGCTTCTCGGCGCTTTTGCAACTCATCAGTAGATGTCATACAGTCACCCCCACGGCGGCCTTCTCTTCAAACCTAACGACTGTCATATTGACAAGTAAATCTCCAAAACAATAGAATGCTCCAACCAAAAGCGGTGGATTCCAAGCGGTTAAACCGGTCCATGGAACTTCATTTACCCAAGTCCAATTACCTAACTGAGTTCCAACTATTTCCATTGCTAATGCCGCCCAAGCCATAGAAGCATACAAACGAGGTTGAGGACCGAACTTAGTGAAAACTAATACCAATACAAGTAGAATCAGTCCTGATGTATCACTGCCATCATAAACACCATAGGCCACCATTGGTATGAATGGAATCAGGATTGGTAAAGCAAGTGATTGATTCATTTTTTTAGCCATAATACGGCCTAAATCGAATAAGAAATAATGACCTGCTGGAACAAATAGTGGCATTAGACCTCGTTGGTATTCATAGATATTCCATACTTCACTAAAGAATAATTCCATCGGTGTAGCAAATGCAAGAACTGTAATCATCTCAATTCTTTCTTTACGATTAGTAGTCTTGTAAATGTAAGCAAAAACACCCCAGCACCAGATATTTACCGGCCACTCTGCCAGGTTATCTGGAAGTAATCCACCAAATGCAGTAGCAGAAATCCACAGGCCGATAAGGATCGTTAGTGAGTATAACCATGCTCTGCCCATATATATCCCAGTAGATGTTCAGTATAATTGATATGCCTCCATATATGTTGGATATTTATGAAGAGACCCATTGCTCTACTATTTTGCCTGCTGATGATTACTATGCCCCTTGCTGGGTGTATCAATAATGATGAAGATTCATCTGATACTCCTGACGGAAAACTAAGTGACTGGAACGTACATTTCGCTGCTACTGTAGCAGACCTGCCTACTTGTAATGAAGATACAAATGGTAGACTGTATTATGTTGAAGCAGATGGTCAATTCCAAGTCTGTAAAACTGCAGGCTGGGAAGTAATTGCTATCCAAGGAGCTGATGG